>ERZ827478.925-NODE-925-length-25018-cov-79.235188_pt1 | contig 25018 bp, 19 predicted proteins | sample MGYA00519705_ERZ827478 | MGnify/ENA primary metagenome ERZ827478 (study PRJEB31778, sample SAMEA3449318) | human gut metagenome | biome: human gut; feature: human-associated habitat; material: faeces | place: United Kingdom | collected 2010/2012 ... | reverse complement strand
CATTCCGCCACAGGGAGGCCATATCCGAGCGAAAGGCTCCCATCTGGAAGGTCAGGGCCTTTTCCGTTTCAGCCCGTGGGCTTTTGAGCCGCCCAAGCAGAAGCAAGGCAACAAGCAGCACCGCCAGCAGCAAAACCGCCAATGCGCCCATGTAGAGGAACAGCCGCCGGCGCATGGATGGCTGCGCTTGCTTCAGTTTTGAGAGCAAAAAGCTGGGCATGGGCCTTCACCCCCCTTCCGATGCAGTCGATTTTTTCAGCGAATGGAGCAGAACAGAGTCCAAGTCTCCTCCGCCAGCGCGTCGATGTCCTCACCGGCTGCGGCGCGCGCGGGCAGCTCTTGCTGGAGCCGGCGCAGGCCGTCATAGAGGACGCTGACCTTGCCATAGTAGCCCTCAAAGCGCGGCTCGGACACGGGGACATAGTCCTCACGCATGGTCTTGAGCGCGGCATAGAGGCTCTCATAAGCCGCCGCGGGTGCCGGGAAATTGTCGTAATCCGAGATGGCGTCAAAGGCATCGCTGCGCACCGGCATATAGCCGGTCTGCGCCACGAAGTCGAGGTTGCGCTCTGCCTCCGTCAGCCAGCGGACGAAGAGCGCGGCGGCCTCCGCCTTCTGCTCGGTGGTCTTGTAGGCACAAAGCCCCACACCCGCCTGCGTCATCAGGGCGTCCGCACCCGCCGTTTTCGGTATGGGCAGCACATGGAGGTTCATGGGCTCCTGCGTGTTGTCCGGGTAGGTGACGGTATCATTATAATATAGAATGGCGGCGGAGGAGCCGAGGCCGCACACCACATCGCCGGTCATTACCTGGGTGTTGGAGTAGAGGTCAGAGACCACCACATGGCCCTGCGCCAGGGATCGGGCGAACTGCATCCAGCTCTCCTTAAATACGGCATTGTCGGTATCGTACCAGCCGTTTTCCGTGTAGAAATCCCCGCTGCCGTGCTCCATGGCGCAGAGCTCCACGGCGCGGATGGGATAGTCCAACGCACAGAAGGGCTTGCCCGACCAGTCATAGAACTTGCCGGCAACGTCGTAAAAGCCCTCCCATGTGGCGAGGTCATCATAGCGGACGCCGGTGGCATCGGAAAAGCGGGCAAAGCCGCTGCCGTTGCACATCAGAAGCTGCGTGGACTTGGAAACGGGGAAGATCAGCAGCCTGCCGTCCTCCGCCGTGCCATCGGAGAGAAAGCCGGGAACGAAGTCAGAGAGCTCACTCGGCGTGAACTGGCTGTTCCAGTCCACGAGGTTGTCCTCACCCAGCTCCAGCGCGTCGACGATGTGGCAGGTAAAGAGGTCGGGCATCTCCTGCACCTCCTGCCCGCCGCTCTGCGCCTCCTTCAGATAGCCGCCGATCTTGGATGCGCTGCTGGTGCCGGTGACCTTCACCTGCACGCCGCGCTCCTGTCCCACGGTGCGGTTGAACTCCTGCACCAAAAGGTCCATGGGCGAGCCTGCCTGTTCGCCGTAAACATGCCAGAAGGTCAGGGAGACGGGGTCGTTTTTATTCAGCAGGGACTTCTCTCCGCAGGCGGAGAGGGTGAAAAGAAGGGCGGATAGCAGCAGAGTCGCCAGTATACGATTTTTCATGAAACAGACCTCCAAAAATGAACGGATGCTTGAAAAATCGAGCAGATTTTCGAATTTTTCAAAAATATTTTTTCTCTTTGTCCCCTAAATGAGGGATTTAGGGGACAGACAAAAGGGTTAAAATATGGTACAAAGATGGTATGTATGTGGAACCGGACGCACCATCCGGTGACCGGCAGGCGAACAGAGAGCTGCTAAAGGAGGTACCTCCTTTAGGTTAGAGCGAAGCTCCAACCTAAAGATCGCTCGATGTCCCCTATCCTGTCGAGCCGACCGCCTCTTCACTTTTTCTATCATAGCATATTCCGCGACAGCTTTACAAGACGAAATTAAAAAAGGGGAGGAGGAATGCGGATGGAGCAGGCGAAGAAAACGGCAGCCTACCGGGTCGTTGCCGACTCGGGAGGCAGCATGGTCTTCCGTTTTTACTGCGACATCTCCGGCGAGCTGTGCTGCGTGACCCGCCCCATTCAGGCGGACACGGAGGAGGCCGCGCTGGAGATCGCGTGGGCAACGGAGGGCAGGTGGGAGTTCAACCACTGCCCCAAATGCGGGAAGTATGTATCCTCCGCTATGTTCAATGTCAACGCGGGTCTGTGTCTGGACTGCGCCCCGTGGGAAACGGAGTTCCCCGCCTTTTGCCATCAGTGCGGCGCAAGGCTGCGGGGCGCGACGCCGCGCTGCTGCCCCGCCTGCGGCGCGAAGCTGATAGCGGACGGTATGGACAGGAAGGAGGGGACGCCATGACCGAATACGATCTGCGGACAAGAAGGGCCCTGCGGCAGGTGACGCTGCTGGAATACGGCTTCGGGCCGGAGACCATGAAGCGGCGCAAGATCTGCCCGGCGTGCGGCAGAGCCAACGGCGCGCAGGACACGCACTGCGCTGACTGCGGCGCGGCGCTGCCGAGCAGGACGCTGTACGACTTCTACCTTTCCCGCCACCGCTGCTGCCCCGGCTGCGGCGTGGCTGTCACCGACTACGCGGTGTACTGCCCCGAATGCGGGACGCGCCTGCCAAGGGCAGGCGTGACGCGGAGAAGGGAGGCGGCGGTTTGAGCATTTTCCAAAAGCGAGACCCGCCGCCGAGCGGGCCCGGGGTCAAACGGCTCACACCCAAGGCGGCGGTGTGCTTCACCACCCCCGCCATGACACGCCGGGCAGCGGACTGGCTGGGCAGGTTGGGAGGCTGCCGGCCGCTGGCGATCCTGTCCGACGACTTTGACGACGTGGTGTGGAACTGCGAGGCGGAGGGGGCGGATCTTCTGGTGCTGGAGATGGACTTTTCAAACGGCGTGGAGGACAAGGACGTTTCCGGCCGCTGCGGCATTGCCGCCGAGGTGCGGAAAAGGCGGCCGGAATGCCGGGTCTATCTCGTCTGCGAGAAGGGGCATCCGGATAAGCAGCCCGCGCTGGATAAGGCGGTGGAGCTGAAGCTCATCGACGGCTACTGCATCGGCGACCTTGACCCGCAGCAGATGCGCGCATGGCTGGACGAGGCGGCAGAGACCATGCCGGGCGGGAGCGCCCGGTAAAAACCGACCCGGCGGCCGCGGGCCGGGGACAAAAACGCGGCGCACAACAAATTCTTTCTATGAAGGAGGCAACGATCTATGCAACGAACAAAAAGTAAAATCCTGAGCATCCTACTCAGCCTGGTGATGCTGCTCTCGCTGCTCCCCACCACGGCGCTGGCGGCGGGCCAGTACCCGGCTGCCAGTGAGGTTTTAGTCGACGGCAACAAGTATTTTGGCGAGCCGGGTTGTTATTATTTCAAAAACGGAGCTTCTGCCTGCTCCAAAGACCCGAACAACTACAACGCCTATTATAATCCGAACACCGGCGTCCTGACGCTGGACGGCTACAACGGCGGGAGCATCACAGTGGGAGGCACGAAGTCTAAGATCACCGTTGTGCTGAAGGGCACGAACACCATCACTAACGGTAGCCTTACAAGTGCTTGGGGGGGTGACATCACCGTTACATCCAGCAGCGGCGGCACGCTCTCGATCACCAACACATTAAACGACAGCAATGCCGCAATCGGCATCGAGACTGGCTATGGTCCCCAAACAACCGGCAATGTGACGATCACGGGCGATGCCCAAGTGAAGATCGACATGACACACAACGGCACGAGAGGCTACGAGAAAGCCTACGGCATTTTCGCAAGGGAAAACATCACCATCTCCGAGATGCCTCCGTGGACATCATCTGCAAAACGCAGTACAATACTGCTTATTTCGGTGACTACTGCAACGGTCTGCGTGCAGACGGAAATGTAACCATCAACACTGCCGGCACGATTAAGATCGATGTGAAAACCGCCGGAGGAGATGGCGCTTACAGCTACGGTATTTATCCCGTGGGCAGCGCGATCTTGACCAAGGTTGGCAAGATGGAGGTCCAGTGGAAGAAGGACGGTTCCTCCGGCAGGGCCGTCTATGGATCAGCGAGCTTTAATTCCGCTGAATATGACACCAATGAGACCACTGCGACCAATGTGGATGGGACTACCTACTACATTACTACCTATACGCCAAAGGTTGCCGCTACCATCACCAGCGTTTCTGCCACTGTGTCTCAGCCTGTGAAGGGCCATCCACTGGATACCACTGTAAATGTGGGCACCGCGACGGCCTACACCGCTACGGTAATGTGGAAAGATGTTGAGGAAAACATGACTGCCACCGGAGACGCAAAGCCGGGGAAGATCTATACCGCGCTCATCACCCTGAGAGCAAAAGAGGGCGAGGCATTCTCTTCGTCATTGCACAACACAACAACGCCCGGCGGTTATTCGATCGAGCGGCTCAACTCGACCGAACTGCTGTTGACCAAGGAGTTCGAAAGAACGCAAGTGAAGGGAACGACTGGCATTGCCATCGATAATACCACGCTGACGGTGGCCGTGCCCACGGCAGAGCCTGGCATGGAGCAGAAGGCCGAGCTGCCTCTCACCGCAAAAGTCAACTATGACGACGGCACTGATGAAACTGTGGATGTTTTTTGGTCGATCGTCGATCCCAAGCCCGAAGGCGTGGACATCGATAAAACTACCGGCAAGCTGACTGTTACCAACAAGGCGGCAGACGGCACAGTTAAAGTGAAGGCCGCTTTAAACGGCATGACCGATGAAAAGACTGTGACCATCAAAAAGGACGGCCCGGTTGCAACCGCCATCGTTCTCACGGCTCCTACCCCTGCCACCGTGGCAGTTCCCAAAAACAATACTCCTAACGAAATCGCTCTGCCCACCGCGGCCGTCTACGACCAGTACGGCATGCCCATGACCGGCACATCCACGATTACCTATGCGATCGATGGCACCACTCCCACCGGCGTGACGCTGGTTCCTGGTTCTGGGAAAATTAAGGTAGAACGAACTGCTCAGGCCGGCGAGGTGAAGATCGTGGGCAAGCTCACCACTGCGGCAGGCACTGTGACATCCGACCCGGTGACCTACAACATCACCCGCGAGACGAGCCAGGTGACATCTGTGCGCGTGGACGCACCAGAGTACATCATGTATGTCCCCAAGGTGACTAAACCCGGCACAACGAGCCAGACGGATCAACAATTCGACCCAGCTAAGGTGCTCGATCAGTATGGCCAAGAGATGACCGGGCAGACGGTTACCTGGAAAGTCGCCGATGACGCCGGTAATCTCGTCACCGGCGTGAGCATCGATGCTACCGGCAAGCTCACCGTGACCAACGAGGCGTCGGCCATCACAGTATACGTTACCGCCACATGCAGCGGCATTGTGAGTAACAGATCGAAAGTGACCATCAACAAGGAGCCGGCAAAGGCCACCCTTGTGGAGATTTGCAATCAGGTGGGCGAGACCCCGGAAACCAGACTCCTTATTCCCGCCGCTACCTTCACGAACAGCGAGGCCTACACGGCCAAGGTCTATGACCAGTACGGCGTGTATATGCCCGGCGAGATGGTTGACTGGGAACTCGTCCCGGCCACGGTTGCCGGTGTGAAGCTGGATACGACCACATCTACCGGCAACGCTATCCTGAAGGTGGATAGTACCGCTACTTCCGGAACTACCTTCAAGCTGAAGGCCACCACCGACACCTCTGGCACCACAGGTGTCAAGGAGTTGGACATCACGGTGCAGAAAAAGAACGATGTCAACGGTAAGATCAATTTCAATGACGGATCGCTGACCTATAATGGCGAGGGACAGGAGTACAAGACTGCTGCGCTTGACAACTCTGTTACTGCCGGTACAGGTGAAAAGTGGACCTACACCTATGCCGTCAAATCCGGTGCTACCGGCGCGCTGGATGCAGCAGGTCTGCCTAAGATCGTGGGCACCTACACTGTAACAGCCACCTATGAGGACAGCCTCAACATCGGCAGCAAGTCTGTTACACTGACCATTACGCCTAAAAAGGTGGACATTCCCGCCGAGGATAAGACGGTGTACATCTATGATGGAACCGCCAAGACCTATAACATTCCCGCTAGCACGGACTACACTGTGAATAACGCGACACAGACCAACGCCAACGAGGCGGGTTACCTCGTCACCGTTAGCCTGAAGGATGAAATTAACACCATTTGGGAGGACGGCAATACTATTGTTAAGCATTATACCTTCAAGATCATGATGGCGACCCCCACCGGCGAGCCCAAGTACACGGCTATCACCACCAGCGGTAAGACGCTGGAGGATGCAAACCTGACTAAGGGCACCATCACTCCTGATGGTACGATCAAGTGGAATGATGCCAAGACCACTGTTGTGGAAGCGAACAAGAGCTACGGCTGGACGTTCACTCCCACTAACGCCAACTACAAGACGCTGACCGGCTCCATTGAGCTGTGGAGCAAGTCCACCTCCTCCGGCGGCTACTACTACGCCCCCACGGCGGCAGTGGTACCCGATATGCCTATGCTGTACAGAGGCTGCACCGGCGACGCTGTCAAGACGCTGCAGGATAAGCTGAACGCGTTGGGCTACAACTCCGGCAACGTGGACGGCATTTTCGGAGCCAAGACCTATGCGGCGGTGACTGCCTTCCAGAAGGCCAATAGCCTGGGCGTGGACGGCATCGTGGGCAAGCTCACCTGGGGCAAGATCTACGGCGTCAGCCCCGCCATGCCTGTGGAGACGACGACCGTCGTCGGGCGTCCCACGGTGTCCTACGGCTCCCGCGGAGACGCGGTGCGCAAGCTGCAGGAGCTGCTGAACGCGCTGGGCTATGACTGCGGCAGCGTGGACGGCATCTTCGGAAGCAAGACAAAGGCCGCCGTACTGGCGTTCCAGAAGGCCAACGGTCTGGGTGTGGACGGTATCGTCGGCCCCCTGACGTGGGCAAAGCTGGGCTAAACGACACGGACGGACGAGATGCCTGCATAGAACCATATGGCACGAGGGGGACGGAAGCTTCCGTCCCCCTCCTTTTTCAACGGTTTCAACGGGCAGGGCGCTCCGCATACGACTAAAAACAAGGCTAAAACCTGCTTTCGGGCATGAAAAAACTCCCGAAACACAGGCGTTTCGGGAGTTTTGGTTGGAGGTGACACCCGGATTTGAACCGGGGAATGAGGGTTTTGCAGACCCTTGCCTTACCACTTGGCTATGTCACCGTGTCAGCGAAAATCATTATACTATATACCGCCGGCCCTTGTCAAGAGTGAAATGCCCGTTGAAACGGGATTTCTTTCATTGCTTTGGGTGTTACTTCGCGGTTGTCTTTGCTGCAGCCTCAGAAAAAAATGTAAAAAGAAATAGAACAAATGTTGCAATGCGCGAAAGGGTGTGATATAATAGAGCCGGAAGAACAGCGGACGCGGCGCACATACAAAAAACGGACCTGCGCCGACACGGGGCGCGTGAAAGGGGCATGGCTATGGCGAAGATGACCAGAATGCAGCAGAAGATCTACGACTACATCGCCCAGGCACTGCGGGAGCAGGGGTATCCCCCCTCGGTGCGGGAGATCGGCGAGGCGGTGGGACTGAAATCGCCGTCCACGGTGCATTTCCACCTGAAGCACATGGAGGAGCTGGGCGTGCTGACCAAGGGGGCCGGCAAGGGCCGGGCCCTGACGCTGGCGCAGCCCATGCAGGGGGAGGCACCTGACGGCGCGCCGGTACAGGAGGAGGCGGCGCCGGCGGCGGACCGCATCCCCGTGGTGGGCACCGTGGCCGCGGGCAGCCCCATATTGGCGGAGGAGTGCATTGAGGACTATCTGACCTTCGACACCGGCGGACGCGAGGGGGAGTACTTTGCCCTGCGGGTGCGGGGCGAGTCCATGCTGAACGCGGGCATCCTGCCGGACGACCTGGTGGTGGTACACCGCCAGCCCACGGCACACAACGGCGAGATCGTGGTGGCGCTGCTGGGGGACGAGGCCACGGTGAAGCGGCTGAGCCGCCGGAACGGCGAGGTGTGGCTGCTGCCGGAGAACGAGAACTACCGGCCCATCGACGGCCGCGAGGCCACGCTGCTGGGCAAGGTCACCGCCGTGGTGCGGGAGTATAACTGAACGCAATGAGAAAAAAGAAAGACCGGCGAGAGCCGGTCTTTCTTTTTTGGGGGTGATGCTGGGGGCTGTCAGATGACGTGGTATTCCTTCAGGAGCTTTTCGATATCGGTGTTTTCGATCTTGCCCAACAGCTTCTTGACGGCCAGCTTTTCCATCAGGCCCAGCTCCATGTCGGTGGCCTTCTTGCCGTCCCGCAGCTTCACGGTGGCGTTCAGCAGGTCGCGGACGTCATAGACGCTGCCCCAGACCTCGGGCACGCCGCGGTCCACGTTCAGCAGGGTGTAGACGGCCTCCATGCCGGTCCGCATGGAATACTCGGTGGTGAAGATGGTGTCGCGGGGCGTCTCGGCAAACTGACCGAGGAAGGCGAAGTTCACGCTGCCGTCGGGCACCACATTGGGCCGGTCGCCGTAGGCGCGGGGCATGAAGAACGCATCGATATAGGGCATCATCACGGGTACGGTGTTGGCGCTGTTGGACGCCAGATCCTCGATCTGATCCTCGGGCACGCCGATGTGGTACAGCCACTCCATGCAGATCTCCTTGCCGGTGCACGCCCGCATGGGCTTTTTCACATAGTCACCGGGCTTGTCGGTGAACAGGGAGTACACCCACACCAGGCAGTGGTCCTTGGGCTGGTCGCGGAACTGGGGCTGGCGGTTGATGGTCCAGCTCATCAGCCAGGAGGAGTCCTTGACGGTGACGATGCCGCCGGTGACCACATGGCCGGTGAAGGGGTCGCGCTTGCAGATGTTCTTGATATAGGGGATGATCTTCTGGTCCAAAGTCTCCACGGTGGCGCTCATCCAGTTGGTCTGCTCGGGGTCATGGCAGAACTTGTCGGGATGGCCAAAGGCAGGGTCCTGTGCGGCGATCTTGCGCCACATATCCCAGCCGCCGCCGGGCTTCAGCTCGGTGTTGTAGGCGGCGGGCTTATCCTGACTGCCCATGGAGGAGTTCTCCACGCAGCCGCCGTTGGTGATGAACACCAGATCGTTCTCCGTCAGGTCGATGGCGCCGGGCTCGTTGTTCTCAACGACATCGATGCGCTTGGCCAGCTTGTGGGCGGGATCGGAGCAGTCGAACTCCACGTTGGTGACCTGCACGCCGTAATGGAACCGGACGTTGTGGCTCTCCAGATACTTCACCATGGGCAGGATCATGGACTCATACTGGTTGTACTTGGTGAAGCGCAGGGCGGTGAAGTCGGGCAGGCCGCCGATATGGTGGATATAGCGCTGGATATACAGCTTCATCTCCAGCGCGCTGTGCCAGTTCTCAAAGGCGAACATGGTGCGCCAGTACAGCCAGAAGTTGGAGTTCAGCACCTCGTCATCGAAGAAGTCGGTGATCTTCTTGTCCTGAAGGTCCTCGTTGGGGGTGAAAAACAGCTTCATGATCTCCATGGCGCCCTTGTCGGAGATGCTGAACTTGCCGTCGGTGTGGGCGTCCTGGCCCCGCTTCTCGGTGGCCCGGCACAGGGAGTAGTTGGGGTCCTCCTTGTTGAGCCAGTAGTACTCGTCCAGAACGCTGACGCCCTCTGTCTCGATGGAGGGGATGGAACGGAACAGGTCCCACATGACCTCGAAATGGTTGTCCATCTCGCGGCCGCCGCGCATGACGTAGCCCAGGTTCTCGAACTTATAGCCGTCGCAGGCGCCGCCGGGCAGGCTGCCCTTTTCCAGAATGTGGATGTGCTCGCCCTTCATCTGGCCGTCGCGGACCAGATAGCAGGCGGCGGTCAGGGCAGCCAGACCGCTGCCCACGATATAGGCGGATTTGTTGTCCACGCCCTCGGGCTTTTTGGGACGGGCAAAGGCTTCATAGTTACCGCTGGAATAATACATAAATAAACTCCTTTCAAGTATCCACTGTATGTTTTCCTTTGATGATGAAAGCATACATCTGAATGAATATTTGTTCAATAAGCAGAAAAACCCCGGTGATAAGTTTTTTATCACCGGGGCGGCAGGTGTTCAATTTTTTATCATTTGGCCTCGTTTGATAAGGGCTTGTCGGTACGCAGACGCGCCAGCGCGGCGTCGACGCTGCCGTGGATGACCTGGTCCAGCCGTTCCACGATCAGATGGGGATCGCCCTTCATGTCGGATCTGATCCAGTCCAGCATCAGGCCTACGAACATATACTTGTACAGCGTGGCGATGAAGGCCTTATCCTCCGGCCGGACGGACATTCCCCGGGCCTGCTCCTCCACCACGCCCTCCAGCAGGTCGTAGGTCAGCTTGTAGAGATAGTTCTCCACCTGCTCGCGGCTGACGGAGCGATAGACGTTCAGAATGAAGGGCTTATTCTCCTGCACGGCCTCGAAGATCTGCAAAAGGCCCTGCTGCCACGTCTCGTAGGTCTTTTTGCCCGCCAGAGCGCGGCTGGCGTCCTCCTGACAGCTCCACTCCACCAGATCATAGATGTCCTTGAAGTGATAGTAAAACGTCATGCGGTTGATACCGCAGTCATCGGTGATGTCGCTGACAGTGATCTTGTGCAGGGGCTTTTCCAGCAGCAGCTTTTTCAGCGACGCTTCCAGTGCCCGCTTGGTGACTTGTGACATGGCATACGCTCCTTTTATGCGTCCAGCCGGACGGACCAGCCGCCCAGGGGGGAGAGGGGGGCCGTCTCCGTGGGGGACAGACCCTGCACCACGCCCTCGGTGGTGACAACGGATACGGACTTAAAGCAGATGGGGGCGAAGGGGGCGGTGTCCAGCAGCTGCTGCCACAGGGCCACCAGGTTCGCGTCAGCGCCATTGGATCGATAGGCCTGCAGCAGCCGGTCGGTAGTCTCATCGGACCAGCCGCCGTAGTTGAGGCTGCCCTCGGTGGACAACAGGGCCGTCAGGTCCCAGTCGGCGGTCAGGCGGCATTCACCGTAATAGAGATCAAAGTCACCGCTTTCCAGCCGGGTGAGGAACGTGTCCCAGGGAACAGCCTCCACGGTGACGGTCAGGCGTGCGGTATTGAGGTACATGGCGATCTCCTGGGCGGCGGAGACCTTGAAGCTGCTCTCCTCGTTGACCAGAAGCGTCAGCGTCAGGGGTGTCTCATCCTCCGCCTGTTCGCCAAGGGCGGCGTTCAGCAGGCGGTTATAGGCCGCGGTGTCGTAAGGCGTTTCCAGCGCGGTATCGTAGCCTGCGTAGGCGGGGGAGGCAGGCAGCTGGGCCGCCGTGCCCTGCCCCAGCAGGCAGGAGGAAACCAGCGTTTCACGGTCGATGCCGGCGCTGAGGGCCCGGCGCAGGGCCGGGTCGGACAGAGCCTCCCGCCGGGTGTTCATGCCCAGAAACTGCATGACGGGGGTGGCCGCCTCGGCATAGTCGCCGGCACCAGAGACACCGGTGCTGTTGCTGCCGGTGAGATCCAGCGTCAGCAGCTGCACCTCGCGGGAAGTGAAGGCGTACAGGGCGGAGTCCTTGTCCTTGCAGTGCTGCAGGCGGATGGTGGACAGCGGCAGAACGCTGCTGTCCTGCCACCAGCGGCTGTTGGCCGTCAGGTAGGCGCCCGTGTCATCCTTGGCAAACAGATAGGGGCCGCTGCCTGTGGGGGCGGTGCGGTTCTCGGTGCCTGCTTTGATGATGGGGATGTCCAGGCGGCTGGGAAGGGTGGCCAGAGAAGAGGACAGGGCGACGACCACCGTGTCCTCCCGGACGTACACGGAGGTCACGTCCCGCAGCCGGGCGGCATAGCGCTCAGAGGTGCGGGCGCGCTCCAGCGTGGCGGCCACGTCCGCCGCCGTGACGGCGGAGCCGTCAGAGAAGGCTGCGTCGGCCTTGATGCGGATGGTCCAGGTGCGCTGGGCGGAATCATACGTCCAGCTGTCCGCCAGGACGGCCTGGGGCCGGAACTGCTCGTCCAGGGCGAACAGCCCCTGGTACATGAGGGACTCTACGGTCTGCTGCATGGTGTCCGTGGTGCGGACGGGGTCGAGGGTGCCGCCGGCGATATAGGGCAGGGTAAAGGCGGTCAGCGGCTCCGGCTCCGGTTCTTCGTTTTCATTCTGGTAGAAGTCGGACAGCTCTCCCAGGGGATCCTCGGTGACCTCCCAGTCGGCGCAGCCGGCGGCCAGCAGCATGGTCAGCGCCAGCAGCAGGCACAGCAGTGCACGTTTCATAGCGTATCCTCCCGCAGAGCGATCAGCGCGGCCTGCTCGCCCCGGCGCAGGCCCATCTTCCGGTGGCTCCAGTACAGGTCCGGGCGGCAGGCGGTGCAGTGATCGCAGATGTCGATGCGCGTAACGCCTTCGCGGCGCAGCCACAGGGCGTTGACGGCCTTCAGGTCGATGTGCCACTTGCTGCCGTTCCATGCCATGAACGGCTCCACCGCCACACCCAGTGCGGCCCGCAGGGCCTCCGGTACGTCGCCGTCCGTCTCGAAGCAGCACGGCCCGATGGCCGGCCCGATGGCGGCGCGGAGGTCCGCCGGGTCGCAGCCGTAATCCTCGGCCATGACGCGTACCGTCTCCGCGGCGATGCCGGCGGCGGTGCCCCGCCAGCCGGCGTGGGCCGCGCCGATGACCCGGCGCACCGGGTCGTGGAGCAGCAGTACGTTGCAGTCGGCGGAGAACACGATCAGGGGGATGCCCGGCACGTCCGTCACCAGGGCGTCGGCACTGTCGTAGTCCTGGGGCCGCCACAGGCCCTTGCCGCAGTCCACCGCCGTGACGCGGCGCACATCGCTGCGGTGCACCTGACGGCTGAGCACCGCCCGCTGCACATCCGTGTCCAGCGCGGTGCACAGGCGGCGGAAGTTCTCCTGTACATTGGCAAGGTCATCGCCCCGGCGGTCATCCAGGTTCAGACTGTCCCAGGGTGCGGGGGAGACACCGCCCTTACGGGTGGAAAAGCCGTGGGTGATGGCGTTGTTTTCCAACACATCAGAGGCCAGATAGACCAGATCGTTTTTTGTGTGGATGTGGAACATAGTGTCTCCTTCCGGAGGGGAACGGGGCGTCGGGGACGCCGCCCCCTGCATAAGATGGGACGGGCGGCGGCTGATGCCGCCGCCCGTCATTTTACAATGCCTCGCAGAGTTTGCGTCCGCAGACGCAAATAAAATCAAATCTATTTTCGGCGGCGGCGTGTACGTCGCCGAAAATTCTTCTCGGCCTGCAAACGTGCGCGTGCGCGACTTTGACGCGCACGTCGTGCGCTGCAGCAGGCCGCAGCCCGCTCAAACGACAGCCCAGCGAAGCGGGTGTCGTTTGAAGTTACTCAGGAGTGGTACTCCTTGCAGGTGCATTTCTTCCATTTCAGCCCGCTGCCGCAGGGGCACAGGTCGTTGCGGCCGACCTTGACCACCTTGGTGGGGCGCTTCTTCACGGTGCCGTCGCCGCCCACGTTCTCGGTCATGCCGCTGGCCACGCGCTCGCGCTTGACTTCCTCGTTCTGGCGCAGGCGAACGGAGTACAGACGGCGCACCGTCTCCTCCTTCATGGCGTCGATCATCTCCTCGAACATCTCCAGGGACTCCTTCTTGTAGGCGTCCACCGGGTTGGTCTGGGCGTAGGCCCGCAGACGGATTCCCTGGCGCAGATCCTGCATGGCGTCGATATGGTCCATCCAGTATTCGTCCACCACCCGCAGCAGCACCACACGCTCCAGCTCACGCATGACGGGCGGTGTGATCTCCTGCTCCTTCTTCTCGTAGAAGTCGGCGGCGGCCTTGGTGAACATATCAATGAAATCGTCCTCGGTAAGGGTGGGGAGCTGGCTCTCGTCGATCTTTACGGTGTACTTGGTGAAGTACACACCCTCCAAGCCGCGGAGAAGCTCCTTGCACTGGACCATGTCCAGATGCTCCTGACCCATGAAGGCGCTGCGGACCTGGTGGCCGATGGCGCTCTCCATCATGCCCATGATGATGCCCTTGACGTCCATGCCGTCCAGCACCTGCTTGCGCTGGCCATAGATGATCTCGCGCTGCTTGTTCATCACGTCGTCGTACTCCAGCACGGACTTACGGGCCTGGAAGTTGCGGCTTTCCACCGTGGTCTGGGCCTGCTCGATGGCGCGGGAGAGCATCTTGTTCTCGATGGGGGTGTCCTCGTCGATGTTCATGCGCTCCATCATGCCGGTGACGCGGTCGCCGCCGAACAGGCGCATGAGGTCATCCTCCAGGGAGATGTAGAAGCGGGTCTCGCCGGGGTCGCCCTGACGGCCGGCACGGCCGCGGAGCTGGTTGTCGATACGGCGGGAGTCATGGCGCTCGGTGCCGATGATGAACAGGCCGCCGGCGGCGCGGACCTTGTCGGCCTCGCCGGCGATCTCCGCCTTGTGCTGGGCCAGCTTCTCGGCGAACAGCTTCCGGGCGTCCAGGATCTCCTGGTTGTCCGTTTCGGCGTAGCCGGTGGCCTCGGCAATGAGCTCATCGGTGAGCCCGGCCTTGCGGAGGTCGTTCTTGGCCATATACTCGGCGTTGCCGCCCAGCATGATATCGGTACCGCGTCCGGCCATGTTGGTGGCCACGGTGACGGCGCCGAACTGGCCCGCCTGGGCCACGATCTCGGCCTCGCGCTCATGGTTTTTGGCGTTCAGCAGGTTATGCTTGATGCCCTCGCGGGTCAGCATCTTGCCCAGCAGCTCGTTCTTCTCGATGGACACGGTGCCCACCAGCACCGGCTGGCCCTTGGCGTGGCACGCCTTTACCTGCTGGATGACGGCGCGGTACTTGCCGTTCTCGGTCTTGTACACGCTGTCCTCGTTGTCGATACGGGCGATGGGGCGGTTGGTGGGGATCTCGATGATGTCCAGCGCGTAAATGGTGGCGAATTCCTCCTCCTCCGTCAGCGCCGTACCGGTCATGCCGGACAGCTTGCGGTAGAGGCGGAAGTAATTTTGGAACGTGATGGTGGCAAGCGTCTTGCTCTCACGCTGGACGGACAGGTGCTCCTTGGCCTCGATGGCCTGGTGCAGACCCTCGGAGTACCGGCGGCCGAACATGAGGCGGCCGGTGAACTCGTCCACGATGACCACCTCGCCGTCCTTGACCACATAGTCCACGTCGCGCTTCATGATGCCGTGGGCCTTGATGGCCTGGTTGATGTGGTGGGCGATGGTGCTGTTTTCCGGGTCGGACAGGTTGTCCAGATGGAAGAACTCCTCCGCCTTCTTCACGCCCCGGGCAGTGAGGGTGACGCTGCGGGCTTTCTCGTCCACCACATAGTCGGCGTCGATGTCGGTGGCTTCCTCCTCTTTGTCATCGCTCTCCACCACCACAAACTTCTTCAGGCGGGCGGCGAACATCTCGGCCATGTCGTACAGCTGGGTGGACTTCTCGCCCATACCGGAGATGATCAGGGGGGTACGGGCCTCATCGATCAGAATGGAGTCCACCTCGTCCACGATGGCGAAAGCGTGGCCCCGCTGGACCTGCTCGTTGGCGTACAGGGCCATATTGTCACGCAGGTAGTCGAAGCCCATCTCGTTATTGGTACCGTAGGTGATGTCCGCCTGATAGGCCTTCTGGCGTTCCTCCTTTTTCATGTCGTGGATGATCAGACCCACGGTAAGGCCCATGAAGCGGTGGACCTTGCCCATCCACTCGGAGTCACGCTTGGCCAGGTAGTCGTTGACGGTGACGATGTGAACGCCCTCACCGGTCAGCGCGTTCAGATAGGCAGGCAGGGTGGCCACCAGCGTTTTGCCCTCGCCGGTCTTCATCTCGGCGATGCGGCCCTGGTGCAGCACGATGCCGCCCACCAGCTGGACGGGATAGGGGCGCATACCCAGCACGCGGTCCGCGGCCTCCCGCACGGCGGCAAAGGCCTCCGGCAGGATGTCGTCCAGCGTCTCACCGTTGGCCAGACGCTCCTTGAACGCAGGGGTCTTGGCCTGAAGCTCGGCGTCGGTCAGCTGCCTGTACTCGTCCTCCAGGGCGGTGATCTTGTCCACGATGGGGTAGATGCTCTTCAGCTCCCGCTGGCTGTAGGTGCCGAAAACCTTGGTAAACAGTCCCATATATTCTGTATCCTTTCTAAGTAAAAAGATAATCGTACATAATTATACCAGTAGAGTATACCACACTCTTTTGTCTAATGCAAAAAGATTTTCTGTGAACAGTTATCGGTCAGTCGTGCCGCTTTGCGGTTGTGCAGCGCGGAAAAGTGTGGTATACTGACGGTACTATCAAAGAGAAGGAGTTTTCGCCATGAAGCTGCGTTTTTACGGCGCTGACCGGTGCGTTACCGGCAGCTGCCATTGTCTGGAGGTCAACGGCAAGCATATCCTGGTGGACTGCGGCCTGCAGCAGGGCCGGGACGAGATCGACAACACCGCTCTGCCCTTTCACCCCGGCAGCATTGATGTGGTGCTGGTGACCCACGCCCATATCGACCACTCCGGCCGCATCCCCATGCTCATCAAAAACGGCTTTCAGGGTAAGATCATTACCACCCGCCTGACCGCCGATCTGCTGGACATTATGCTCCAGGACTCCGCCCATATCCAGGAGCAGGACGCGGAGTACCAGAACCGCAAGAACAAGCGCGCCGGACGTCCGGAGGTAGAGCCGATCTACACCGTGGCCGATGCCCTGCGGGTGCGGGAGTTTATCCAGACCTGCGAATACGGCCAGGACATTCCTGTGGTGGAGGGCGCGACGGCGCAGTTCATCGATGCTGGCCACCTGCTGGGCAGCGCCAGCATCAAGCTCACCTGCCATGAGGGTGATGAAACGCGCACCGTGGTGTTCTCCGGCGATATCGGCAATGTGGATCAGCCCATCATCCGCGATCCCCAGTTCTTCGACAGCGCGGACTATGTGCTCACCGAGTCTACCTACGGCGACCGCAACCACACCGAGGTGTGGAGCTATACCGGCCAGCTGGCGGAGATCATCGACGAGACGCTGGGCAAGGGCGGCAACGTGGTCATCCCCTCCTTCGCCGTGGGCCGCACCCAGGAGCTGCTGTACTTTATCCGCGAGATCAAGGACAAAAATCTGGTCACGTCCGTCAAGGACTTCCCGGTGTACGTGGACAGCCCGCTGGCCAAGAAGGCCACCACGATTTTCTGCGGCGATCTGCGGGGCTATCTGGATGAGGACGCCCTGGCGCTGGTGCAGGACGGCACCCATATGTTCAGCTTCCCCGGCCTGCACCTGACCGAGACGGTGGACGAGTCCAAGCTGCTGAACGTGGACAAGACCCCCAAGGTCATTATCTCCGCTTCCGGTATGTGCGACGCGGGCCGTATCCGCCACCATCTGAAGTATAACCTCTGGCGCGCCGACAGCGCCGTGGTGTTCGTGGGCTTCCAGTCCCCGGGCACCCTGGGCCGCAACCTGCTGGACGGGGTCGACAGCGTCAAGCTCTTCGGCGAGGACGTGGCCGTCCGGGCCAAGATCGTCAACTTCCCCGGCCTCAGCTCTCACGCTGACCATGACCATCTGGTGGACTGGATCAAGCACTTTGATCCGGCGAAGACTACCCATGTGTTCGTGGTCCACGGTGACCGCGAGGTGGCGCCCGTCTACGCCGAGACGGTAAAGGGGCTGGGCTTTGCAGCCCACGCGCCCCAGTATACCGAGGAGTACGATCTGATCGCCGACAAGCAGCTTGCCCCCGGCTACCTGCCGGAGCGCAAGACCCGGGCCTATGAGGGGGCGCCCAAGGCCACGGCGGCGTACCAGAAGCTGGTCCAGCTGGGCGATATGCTCATCGGCCTCATCCGCCGCAGCAAGGGCCGGGACAACAAGACGCTGGCCGCCTTTGCCGATGCCATCGGCAAGGTCATCAGCAAGTTCGAGTTCTGAGCCGTGCCGGAGAAGAACAAGACCTACCGCGCCCGCATCGAGGGGTATACCTCCGAGGGACTGGGCGTGGCCCGCATCGACGGGCAGGCGGTGTTCGTCCACCGGGCGCTGCGGGGCGAGGACTGTGATGTGCTCATCCTGAAGGCGCTGAAAAACGCCGCCTTCGGCAAGGCGGTGCGGGTATACGCGCCCTCGCCCCACCGGCGTGAGCCGGACTGCCCCTATTACGGGCGGTGCGGCGGCTGCGACTTCCGTCACATGGACAGGGAAGAGGAGCTGGAGGCCAAGCGCCAGCGGGTGCAGGACGCCCTGCGCCGCATCGGCGGCAGCGATGTGGCAGTGGAGGGTATCCTCTCCGGTGCGCCGCTGCACTACCGCAACAAGAGCCAGTACCCCGTATCCGCCGATGGGCAGGTGGGGTTCTACAAGGCCCGCAGCCATCAGGTGGTCCCGGTGGACTGCTGCCGGATCCAGAAGCCCCAGGCCGACGCGGCGGCGGAGGCCCTGCGGCGGTACATCCGGGAGTGCGGCGTGCCCTGCTACGATGAAAGGACCCGGCGGGGTCTGGTGCGGCACCTGTATGTCCGCACGAACAGCGCGGGGCAGTCATTGGTCTGCGTGCTGGTCAACGGGAGGAAGCTGCCCCGCGAGGACACGCTGGTGTCGTTTGTGCGGCAGGCGCTGCCGGACGCCGTGGGCGTGGTGCTGGGCGTGAACACCCAGCCCACCGGGGCTGTACTGGGCAGTGAATACCGCACCCTGTGGGGCGCGGACGTGCTGGAGGATACCCTGTGCGGCCTGTCCTTCCGGCTGAGCGTGCCGTCCTTTTATCAGGTGAACCATGACATGGCGGAGGTGCTGTACGATACCGCTGTGGACTTCGCGGGACTGACCGGGCACGAGACGGTGCTGGACCTGTACTGCGGCGCGGGCACCATCACCCAGGTGATGGCCCGGCGGGCGGCGAGGGTCATCGGCGCGGAGATCGTGCCGGAGGCCATTGCCGACGCTAGGGAGAATGCCCGCCGCAACGGGATAGAGAATGTGGAATTCTTCTGCGGCGACGCGGCGGCGGCCGCGGCGGACTTCGCCGCCCGGGGCCTGCGCCCGGACGTGATATGCGTGGACCCGCCCCGCAAGGGGCTCAGCCCGGAGGTGGTCGCCGCAGCGGCATCGATGGCGCCGCAGCGTATCGTCTACGTCTCCTGTGATCCGGCGACCCTGGCCCGGGATGTGAAGCTGTTTGCACAGGAGGGGTATTGCGCCGTCCGCGCCGCGGCGGTGGATATGTTCCCCGGTACGGCGAATGTGGAGACGGTATGCTTATTGTCCAAACTTCAAAGCAAGGAACATATCGAGATCGAAGTGAAGATGGACGAGTTGGATTTGACTTCGGCGGAGAGTAAGGCAACCTACGAGGAAATCAAGGCGTATGTTCTGGAACATACCGGACTGAAAGTCAGCCACCTCTATATCGCACAGGTGAAGCAGAAATACGGCATCATTGAGCGTGAGAACTACAATAAACCGAAATCCGAAAACGCCAAGCAGCCTCAATGCCCGCCGGAGAAGGAAGAAGCGATCACGGAGGCACTGAAGCACTTCGGGATGATTTAAACGGAATCGACTGCGCATTTGTGTCAGCTATTTGAAGCACAGTTGGCTCCCGTCGATAACTTAAACTTAGAACGGTGTGCGAAGAAAACTCACGCGGAATACCAATTGATGAATTAGCAAATAGATATGGCACAGCCTACCAGTCATTGTTGATTGGTGGGTTGTGTCTTACTATTTAGCGTTCCATTTCCAAAAACTGTGAGTAGGTATAGATATTATCCTTGCCAATAAGACTCATTAAGAAGGCTTTGAACTCATAATCAGTAGGAACGGTAACGAAAAGAAATAATCTTTTTTTTGCTCTTGAGCAACATACATAAAAAAGATTTCGATTTCGTTCAAATGATGCTTCTTTGCCTTTTGGAATAGAAGAATGTCCTGTTATCATCGGTGCATAGGTTTCAAACTGATATAAATTCCAACCTTTTCCGATAACAAAGACAACATTGTCATATTCTTCACCTTTAACGCCGTGTTCAGTAGAAAACATAGCATCAGGGAGTAAAAAATCGATTACTGCGGCAAATTGCAGGTATTCCAATTCTAAAAATGATTGAATTGGAACTCAAATGTTAAATAGTCCCCAATAGATTTCTCAAAATCGGCATCAGTAGGTATTTCGTCATTAAAATAGAAGTAAGAATGTAACCATTCATCTGAAGCTTTTACAGTGGACTCAACACAAAATTTTGATGCAGCCTTTGTGCGTCCAAACCAAACATCCAACAAATGCTGTTTTTTATCTTTAGCAGAATCTCCTTCAACAAGACCAACATGAGCACGCACTTCATAACCATCATTTCTGAAATCAATAAATTTGCAAATCTTATCGTCAGGATGTGGCTCATGGGCTGTAAAGACTGCAATAACAGGGTTAGTGCCTACGCCATAGAAAGTATCTGTATTGCAGGTAATGACACCCTCCAATGTATGGTGTTTCAGAATATTTTCCTTAAAGGTTTGTTCGTCTTTGGTCTTGCCGGTCATGGACGATTGAGGAACAATTACCGCAGCCCTCGCTCCTTCGGTCAAGGAATCGAGCAAGTGCTCCACGAAAGATAATTCATACTGCGACGGATCGGCTTTGGTTCCCTGCGAATAGGGCGGATTCATCATGCCGACAGTAGCCCCTTTAAGCTGCACTTGAGCAGAATTTTGCCGGAGAAAATCTTCACATTTGATGTTACTGTTGCCGTCATCACGGAGGATCATATTGGTAGCAGCAATAGCAAACATATTACTCTGGAGTTCAAATCCGTGCAACTGCTTCTTCTTGATATTCTTGCGTTTGTTCTGGTCAGTGCCTGCCTTTTCAAGCATATGGTGCATGGCTGCAACAAGGAATCCAGCGGTGCCACAGCAGGGGTCAAGCACAATGTCTGTAGCTTGAATATCCAGAAGGTCACAGAACAGATCACAAATGTGACGAGGAGTCAGGACGATACCGAGTGTCTGCCCATCACCGCCGGAGTAGCTCATAAATTCGCCATAGAATCTTCCAATGAAATCCTCGCTGGAACTGCGGTACTTAATGTTGTCAAAGACATTCTTCTTCAAAAACTCAGTATAGAATTTCAGTGGGGTTTTGCCTAGCTTGGCATCAACTTCGTTCAAACGAGCACTTGTGCGGATGATAGAGAACTCACTCATCAGCTTGTCACGCTTTGCATCAGGGCCAATATTGGATGCTTTAAGGCGACGCTTAATGGCATCGTAAATCAACTGACCATCAGTGGTGGTTTCATCACCGAGCAAATCATCGGGTTTGAAAAACTTATCATCCAGTGCCAGAAGAATACCGGAGACCACCAAAGGCTTGTCCTGATCCTTCAGAGAGCCATAGGTGCGCAGATACTCGTGCAGTTCCGCCGCATCTTTCAGAATTTCCTCCGTAGTCTTTTCAACATCGGTCTTTTCTGCCAGAACATAACGAGTGTAGTATTCATCAATATTGGCAGTGGTGAAGGATGTAAAAGATTCGATATCAGGGAGCTGCTTATACCCATCCCTGTCGTCTACATACAGCGGAGTGATTTTGTGATGCTTTTCATCGCCGGAAACGCCGATTGCAAAAATCTTATGGAAGCCACTACTTTCCGCAATGTGCTTTGCGTAGAAGTACGCTCCGTTTACAGCATAGTCAGCAATATCTTTCTGATCGGTAGATAAAATTCCAGTATCGGTCAGTTTCTGGTGTTTGGCCAGATCGGCTTTATCTTCAATAACGATGACAAAATCTTTCACAACCGCAACATACTCAGGGTAGCCGGCATTACCAGTACCACGTTTCGATGCGCTCTGTAAAGCATCATTGATTTCCTTAACATCGCTGCCTTGAGCATCATACTTGATTTTGGAGTCGTCGAGCTGACGAGCAACCCACAAATCAGTTTTTGCTTCTTTCTTAGCCATATTCCAAGTTCCTTTCAGAGTCGATATTTATCAGGGCACTATTTTGTATTTGTAGATTCAGTCCTCTGCCATAGCAGAGGCTGATAATCTGAAATTGCACCATATCCAATTTCAGATTATCAGCACCAAAAGGAAGATTTGCGCTCTCACTATCATGGCGCAGATGCTTCCTTTTGTATTTTCTTCGCACCGGTGGCAAACTGTATTTTTTCAGTTTGGGTACCGCTGTGTGAAGAAAATTGCAGGTGTCCAGAGGGATGCAATCCCATTGGCGCGGGGTTTCCAATAGGGGCGCGTAGCATCCCTGTTGGCACACGATTTTGCTTGCAAAGTCTAGTGTGTTATACCTTTGCTTCCGGCTGACGCGGGAAAGGGGTTGGCGGCGTACTCTGCGACATAGCAGAGTATGGCGGCAAACGCTTTTCTGAGGCAGTAGGACAGGCGGATTTTGTGACGTGGGTTACGGCGCAAATGCAGGATTTTTGAGAAGCAAAATCCGACTGTCCGGAAAAGGAAGTGAAGGTATATAAAAGCCCCCGTCCCGCCGCAGCGATACGCACTAAAACCACCACGGCAACTCCAGCCAGAGGTTGTCCATCGCCTCGCCTTCCAACTTCTTTGCCCGGCTTTCACTCAGGTTAAAATGAATTGCTGTGCCGATCAGGGTATGTCCAATATCATCCGTAAAGCCATAGCGGTACAGAAGATATGTCTGCTCCCGTTCGGAGATTTGTCCAAAGCCTTCATACAGTTCCCGCAAGGTTTCTCTTTCCTCGTAGACCTGTTCCGGAGATTTGGCGGTGATGTCTGCAACGGCTTCAATGCGCAGCAGCCGTTCTTCACCGGGGAGAACTTCATCCATCCGGACTTTTTGAAGCCCCAGCCCGTTTTCAGGATCGACCATTCGCTGCTCATATCGGGAGAAGGAATCCCGAACCAGATCAGTCATGGCGTTTCGGATGAATGGAGCGGCATAGGTCAGAAACTTGACGCCGACGCTCTTATCATAGCTGGGAATAGCCTTCAATAAGCCGATGCTGCCCTCTTGTTCCAGATCACCGATTTCTATGCTGAGATCACTTTCCACCAGATTGGATTTCAGAAAAATCTCATTGGCTGTTTTGCGGATGAAGCCCGAATTGTATTCCAGAAGAAGATTGGTGGTATGGGTATCTCCCTTTTGAGCCAGCGCACAGAGCTGCTCATTGCTCGGTTTGCTCATCGTCCTTCTCCTGCGATGCAGCGTTATCTAGGATGGATTGGAAAAGGCCTGTCAACGCCTCACCGAACGTATTCAAAGCATCCGGATCAACACAGCCCATGCCAGCTACGCTACCGACAATCATATCAGATGTTTGTTGAGGCGTCACGGTCAGGTTTTCCATATCCTGCCCCTTCGTGATCTCCGTAAACATTCTTTCCGTTTCTTCGGCTGTCATCGCCCGAATTGCAGCAAAGTCATTGCCAATTTCCTTTTTCACTTCTTTGACAGCCAGCATGAACTGGCTTTCGATGGTGGCAAGATCAGCTTGATAAACAGGCGTTTTCAGACGATTGATTTCATTTGCAGCTTGTGCAGCGGCTTTCGTTTTTGCCGATTTTCGCGTCAGACTGCTGAGCGTGGCATATAGCTGGTTCTGCGCGGCATACCCGGCAGCAATGGTGTCGTTGAAATACTGCTCCAATATGTAGGTCAGTTCAAGAAAACGTGGGCTTTCCAATAGATAATTAACGACCTGCGCATTTGCTTTTCCAGTATAGAGGTTTCTTGCCGCCTGCGCCGATAAGCCCAATTCGTCAATTTCATAATTCTTTCTGTCCGGGACAGTGGTTACGCCCAAAAGGAAGTCCGTAGACACGTTGAAGGCTCTTGCAATACGGATGATAATTTCATCGCCGAGCTTGTCCGTTTTTTCGCTCAGAAAACGACTGAGAAGGCTGTCATTGCAGCCAATCTTACGGGCCAGTTCCGTCTGAGAGACATTATTGTGCTTCATCAAATCCAAAAGTCTTTGTCGGATATTTCCGGGTAGAAATACAGTATCCATCCGTTATGCGCCTCCTTCCGCCGCTCTTTCTTTGATATATTTCCCACTCTTGATTCTGGCATCGGAGGGCTTCTCTGCATCATCCGGAATGATCCAGCGGCTTCCTGCCCGCTGTGCGCCGGTGATGCGCCCCTCATTACAGAGGACGCTCACACGCCGGTGTGAGATACCCCATTTCTCTGCTGTTTCAAAGGTTGACAGGTATTTCATGCGCGTTCGACCTCCTCCCCAAAACTAACTTCATTATATTCAATAAGTGGAATAATATCAAGGTATATCTTGTGAATAATCGCCGTCCTGCGATTTTTGCATTTTTGCAAGAATTCAGGGCGGCTTTTTCTTTTTTTGCGGAAATGCTGGATTTTCCGGCTCATCCCGTTTTTCTCCGTATATTCAGGTGACAAGAGGAAATTGTCAAAAAAATTACGGAGGTATTTTGTATGAATCTGTTTGAAAGCGTCAAGGCAGCGGCCACGGTGAGACAAGCTGCCGAACACTACGGCTTGAAAATCGGGCAAGGCAACATGGTCTGCTGCCCCTTCCACGCCGACCGCACGCCCAGCATGAAGCTGAATGAGGATTATTTCTACTGCTTCGGCTGCGGGACAAGCGGCGATGTGATCGACCTTGTGGCAAAGCTGTTCAACCTGAGCAGCTATGACGCAGCGAAAAAGCTGGCGTATGACTTTGGGATCGACCCGGACAAGCCCCCGGCAGCGGCAGCGCTGCGGAAGCCGAAATATCCGCTGGCAAAGGCGTTCCAGAGAGAGGAACTGCATTGTCAGCGGGTATTGTGCGATTATCTGCATCTTTTGGAGCGCTGGAAGGTGCAGTGCGCACCCAAAACGCCGGAGGATACCATTGATGACTGCTTTGTGGAAGCCTGCCAGATGCTCGATTATATCGAGGATCTGGCAGATATTTTAACCTTTGCGGAGTTGGAGGTTCGTGTGAAAACTGTGGATATGCTTCAAAAGGACGGCATGATCGACCGACTGGAAGAACGCCTGAAACGGACGGAAAAGGAGGTGGATGCCCGTGACGAAACGGAAATCAGCTAATTTAGATGCGCCCAT
>ERZ827478.916-NODE-916-length-25227-cov-76.673765_pt1 | contig 25227 bp, 24 predicted proteins | sample MGYA00519705_ERZ827478 | MGnify/ENA primary metagenome ERZ827478 (study PRJEB31778, sample SAMEA3449318) | human gut metagenome | biome: human gut; feature: human-associated habitat; material: faeces | place: United Kingdom | collected 2010/2012 ... | reverse complement strand
TTTTCGTCATTGGCGACGCGGGGGAGAACTTCCGCTCGCTGACAGATGCGGAGGTCAATCGGTATCTGCAAGTGTACGCGGAACCTCAGCAGATTTCTCAGCGGGAAGTTCGGGCGGACATGGGTATGACATTCTACTGTTTTTGAGGTGCGACATGAAGATCAAAGCAAAAATCGACCGGATGGTGAATTCCGGCAATGTGAAGGCGATTGCCTCCGTCTCTCTGGACGGGATGTTTGTGGTCAAGAACCTGAAAATCATGGACGGAAAGAAAGGATTGTTCGTCTCTATGCCTCAGGAAACTTATTCCGGGAAGGACGGGCAGAAGAAGTACAGCAATCTGTTTTTCGCTCTGACCAACTCCGCGAAGCTGGAGCTGCAGGAGACGGTTCTGCAGGCATACCAGCAGAAGATCGATCCCAACTATACACCAAAGCGGAGCTATGAGGAACAGGGGATTTTGCAGGAAGTCCAGCACCAGCGGGAGTATTATCCCCAGCCTCCATATCCCGAGCCTCAGTACCCGGACTGGGTGAATGACTGTGACGACGGGATGCTTCCCATGGAGATGGGTGGAATGTAGCCAGACGTTGGTAACTTGCCTCCGCGAAAGCAGGGGCTATTTTTTATGGAAAGGAAGACCCAATGATAGTAAACCTGAAACGCTGTCTCTCAATTTTCCTCGTGATGATGCTTCTCATCGGCATCATCCCCACTGCCTACGCCGTGGAATCAGGTGCAGACAGTAACCAGCCCGAGAAAACAGTCTCCGAGGGGACAGATAGTATTGACCCTACAGAACCCACGGAGCCGACAGAACCGCCAGACATCATAAACCCGCAGGACGATTATGCGGTAATGTCTGTTGGGAGCACCCAGAAAAGCATCCTGCTGTTTGACTACGCCGACAATGGAAACTATACGACCGTCCTGAAGTCACAGGTTTCCTGCGAATACAAACCCAATAGAACCGGCGCTGCCCGGACAGCCTATATCAAAAACCTGGGCTGGCATTTCGCTCGGTATGGCGGTGTTGCCTATCCGGACGAACCGCTGTACTGCATTGAACCCTGGCGCAGCTACGGCGCCAGCACCTCCGGGAACTCCGTTGACCGGGGCGTGACTCTGGATGGCAGCGGCAGCACGGCGGGCAGCAATGTGTGGTACGCCATGCCGGAAGATTACCGGGAGGCCATTGGCCTGATTCTCCTGTACAGTGACCAGATGTGGGATCACTCCGTCAGCGTGACCACCACGAAAAAGGACAGCAACCCCAATGTCCCCCTGCGGATCGCTACCCAGTTCCTTATTTATGAGATCGTCTGCGGCCTGCGTGACCCTGCCACATTCCAAAGCAATTCCGTGAATGTGTGCGGCACATCAGGCGATATCTTCTACAACGCAGGGGAAGCCAGCGTGCCGTATTTTGCGCCCAAGTATAACGCTCTGGTAGACGCAATTCAGGCGGCGAAGAAGATACCCAGCTTTACCGGCGCCTCCGTCAGCAGTGCGCCCACCATCACCCTGACAGGGGAGGAAATCTCGGTGACGGACAGCAACGGCGTCCTGTCCAACTTTTCCTTCATGGATGGGAATGGCGCGAAATTTTACAAGAGCGGGAATACGCTGTATATCACCCAGACCGGGGATATCTCCGAGTCCACGGTATATAAGGCAGCCCGGAACCTGCCCTCCGCGTCCGACTCCACATACCGAATCTGGTATATGTCCGGCTCCAGCTACCAGACAACGGTATCTCTGGACACTGCGTCCGCGGGGACCCTCAATGCCTACTTCAAGCTGAAAGCCGCTCCACGGCCGGGAAGTATCCGCCTGACCAAAACCATCGAGGATGGAAAGAACTTATTCGGCTGGAAATTCGGTATCTATTCGGATCCTGCCTGTACGAAGCTGGTATCCGGCCCTCATACCACTGACAATGGCGGCAGGATTTCCGCCGCCGGTCTGACGGCGGGGACTTATTACGTCAAGGAGCTGGGACATACGGACAGCGCTATCGGTGAGCTGTATTACTGTTCCGGCGTAAATCCGCAGAAGGTGACGGTAACGGCTGGCGCGGCGGCGACAGTCAGCTTCACAAACAGACGGAATACCGGCGGCGTAAAACTGGTGAAGGAAACCAACACGGGGAAGAATCTGGGCGGGTGGAAGATCGGACTGTACATGGATTCCACCTGCACCAGCGCGGTCACCGGCTCGCCCTTTACCACGGGCGCGGATGGAACGATCACTGCCGCGGGCCTGACGCCCGGTACTTACTACGCGAGGGAGGAAGCTGGCAGCGATCCTTACTGGGCCTGCGACACTTCCGTGAAAACAGTCACGGTCACAGCAAACGGTACGGCGACGGTGACTTTTTCCAATACGCACAAGGGCAGGGGGAAGATCATCAAGACCATGCCGGACGGCGGCAACACCGCCGGTTGGAAATTTGAAGTCTATGGCAGCGATAATGAGCTGGTGGGAGCCTTCACTACCGGGGAAGATGGTACTGTTTTTACCGACCATCTTCTCCCCGGAACCTACACCATCAAGGAGATCATCCCGGAGGACAGCCCCTACACCTGTGACGCGCCCAACCCCCAAACCGTAACGATCTCGGCAGGCCAGACGGCGGAGGTGACCTTCACCAACCGCATGAAGCCCGGAGAGATCCGGATTCAGAAGACGGATACCCACGGGGAGTCGCTTGCCGGGGCGGAGTTTCTGCTGGAATGGTCAAAGGACGGCCGGCAGTGGCAGACGGTGACCTATACGGATTCTCCGGATGTCACGGAGGGAACCTGCACTGCGGAAGGGCTTACGGACGGAAAGCTCACCAGCGGAGCGGACGGTGAGGTGCGGTTCACCGGCTTATACTCCGGCAGTCTCTACCGCGTGACGGAAACGAAAGCGCCCAAGGGATATCAGCTCCTGACGGAACCTGTCTATGAGGGGGGCATCCGGAAGGATGACGGGAATTTCATCCGGCTGACCGTGGTGAATGCGCCTGTGTTTGAACTGCCCATGACCGGCTCTACAGGCTATACCGCCATGACTGCCATACAGGTCGGAACCGGCGTCGTTCTGCTGTTTATCCTGATTTGGCTGGCAAAGAAACGGAAATAGCTCCATGAACCCGCCCTACAGAGCAAGGGACAGGCCGCTGCCTGCGGATACGCCATGGCATAAATTTACTTATATTATGAAAGGAAATGCTTCTAATGAAAAAGTTTACCAAAGTGATCGCCCTGATTCTCTCCCTGACGCTGCTTCTTTGCTTCCCCACCGGCGTTTCCGCCGCTGAGCCGGAAGATACCGGCGTGGATACCGCCGCCAAAGGCTCCCTGACCATCTACAAGGTGGATCTGACCAACGCCGAGAAGGACGGCGCATGGGACTCCAGCTACGTGTCTACTGGAGTCTACGACCAAAACGTGAATGATACCCTCAACAGCTATGCCTTGAAGGATGTGGAATTTACCTATCTCCGGGTCGCGGATGTTGTTCAGCTTACGGGGTCTGCGGCGGACGGTGCGGACTCTGACCATGTGGAGACCCTCTACGGCATCAGCAAGACCGCGGGAGCAGACCTCCTGAACGCACTGGGACTGGGAAACGGCGCCAACCGTTATGAAAAGGCGGATGGTTCTGACCAACTGGACGATTCCAAATACTACTACCAGTCCGATGTCCTTATTTCTGCCCTGAGTACCGCGCTGAAAGCCAATGCTACCACAGTGAAGAACGCTCTGGAAGCCTACGTCACTGAGAGCGGCACTGCCATGCCCTTGACCGATACTTACGGCAAAACCAAAGCTGAAAATCTGGAGCTGGGACTGTATCTCGTGGTGGAAACCAGAGTGCCGGAAATGGTCACCAGTACCTGTAATCCCTTCTTCATCTGCCTGCCCATGACGTCCAGCGGCGGCAGCTGGATTTATGATGTGACTGTGTACCCAAAGAACCTGACCGGTAATCCGACGCTGGACAAGACCCTGCGGGAGAGCAAGGACGATACCGGCAAGCATAACGGCAGCGGCAGCATCACCGACGGCTATGCGGACACCGGCACGGCTTCTGACGGGGACAGTGTTGACTATCAGATCATCAGCACATTGCCCAGTATTACCTCCGCATCTACCTATCTGACCTGCTACACCTTTGCCGACACCCTGAGCAAAGGTATCACCTACAACAAACACGATGTGGTGCTGGAATTCTTTACGGACGCGGCCTGCACCGATCCCGTTGCCAGATGGGCGGAAACGGACGGAAAGTTTACCGTTACTACAGTACCACGGATACCGGCGAGTCCGGAATGACCATTGAAATGACGGCGGACGGCCTGAAGGAAATGAACACGGCGGTGTATTCCGACGCATCCATGGTCAACTCCGGCTATTCGGATTGCACCCTGCGGATCACCTATGCCGCGACCGTGAACAGCAGCGCCGATGTGGTCTACGGCGACAACGGCAACCCCAACGAGGTGGTGCTGACCTGGAAGCGCACTTCCCAGAATTCCTATGATACCCTGAAGGATGACGCCAAGGTCTTCACCTATGGTCTGGAACTGACGAAGCTGTTCTCCGACGGCAAGGGGGATTTCTCCAAGGTGCAGTTCATCATGCAGAATAAGACAGACGGCTATTATGTGAAGGCCAAGCTGGATGAAGCCACCGGCGTTTACTACGTCACAGATCATGTCGCGGACAAGAAGGACGCTACCCGGCTTGTTCCGACTGCCAAGGATGGAAAAGGCAAGATTCTCATAAAGGGGTTGGAGGATGACGAATATACCGTCACCGAAATCAAGACCGCGGACGGCTACACCCTGCTGAAAAAGGGAATTGCCGTGGTGATTTCCCGGAAGGACGCTTCCGCCTCTGCCACCGTGGATGGGAAACAGGCCGCGATGCTGGCAGACAATGGAAGCGCCAATGCCCTTGTACCCCTCAGCGTAGTGAACACCAGCGGTTTTGATCTCCCGGCCACCGGCGACCGGGGTGCGTGGATGTATGGTCTGGCCGGTATTCTGCTCATGACCGCCTCCGCTGCCTGCATCATCATTGCCCGGAAGAGATTCAAGTAACCGGAAGAAATTCAAGTAAATTGTACTGCCCCGGAAAATCCTTCCGGGGCAGTGTCATGTCGGGGAGGAAGAACGTGAAGCGGGGATATTTGCAGATACTTCTGGCGGCCGCGCTGTTTCTGCTGGCATTGGGGCTGACGCTGTACCCCGTTGTCAGCAACTGGTATATTGGGCGGCACCAATCCCGGATACAGACCGAATACCGGGAGGTGCTGGAACAGACGGATTCCGCAGAAATAGAAAGCATTCGGGAAAGTGCAGCGGCGTACAACAAAACCATCACCCCCGGAGCGGCGGAGGAAGCCTACTCCCAGGCATCCATTCGTGCAGCATCCGAAGATTATGTTAACCAACTGAATGTAAGTGGAAGCGGAATAATGGGGTATGTGGAAATACCGAAAATCGGCGTGGACCTTCCCATCTATCATGGAACAGGCGCGGATTCTCTGGACAGGGGAACGGGACACCTGCTGGGTTCCTCTTTGCCGGTGGGCGGAGAAAGTACTCATACCATCATCACCGGTCACAGCGGTATGGCTTCTCAGAAGATGTTCACGGATCTGGAACAGCTGCGGGAGGGGGATATTTTCTATCTGCATGTTCTGGATGAAACCCTTGCCTATGAAGTGAGGACGATTCATACGGTTCTGCCCCATGATACCACCTATCTGGGAATTGAACCCGGTGAGGATCTGTGTACGCTGGTGACCTGTACGCCCACCGGCGTAAATACCCACCGCCTGCTGGTACAGGGAAGCCGCATCCCGTATGTCCCGACGGAAGAAACAGAGGCTTCTGCTGTTCCGCATGAGGAAAATACGGATTCCAACTGGGAGAAACAGTATTGGCTTGGTGTTCGTCTGGGGCTGGCAGCGATGGTTTTCCTGACGTTAATGGCAGGCGCAATGCTGTATATCCGGAGAAACAGGGTAAGGGCAGTTCATAGGAAAGGAGGGCGTTATGTCAGAAAGTAAGGGAAAAATCCTTTTTGTGATTCTGGCTGTTCTGCTTCTGCTGTTCGGCGGCGGAACGATGCTTTATCCAGCTCTCAACGGATTATGGGTTGAACGAACCATGCACAGGGATTCAGAGGACTTCCTGCTTCTGTTGGAGGAAGACGCAGAGCGAACAGCGGAGGAGAATTCCCATGTCATTCCGGAGGAGCCGGAGAGCGAGAAATCCAATGTGCCGGAACAGTACTCCCAACTCTGGCTGGATATGAAAGCCTACAACGAAGCCATCTTCCGGGAGGGGCAGAAAGGACTGTCCGATCCTTCTGCTTATGAAGACGCCTGTTTCCGGCTTTCCGACTATGGTCTGAACAGCGAAGTGTTTGGTGTTCTCTCCATTCCAAAGCTGAATTTGCAAATGCCAATCTATATGGGGGCCACAAAAGAAAATATGGCAGCCGGTGCGGCGGTCATGGGGCAGACCAGTCTGCCTATAGGTGGCAGCGATACCAACTGTGTCCTTGCCGGACACCGGGGGTGGAACGGCGCGGCATATTTTCTGTACATCAACCAGCTGGAACCGGGAGATACCGTCACTGTTACCAATCTATGGGAGACGCTGAATTACAAAGTATCAGAAGTGAGGGTGATATCGCCCAATGATGTGGAAGCCATTCTCATCCAGCCGGGGCATGAATTATTAACCCTGCTCACCTGCCACCCGCCTGCATCCGGAGGAAAGCAGCGGTATCTGGTGCTTTGTGAAAGAACCTATCTGTAAATTTATGACATAAGGGACTTCGCATCTGCTCGTTACCGAGCAGAAACCTTAAATACTGGTTTATGGTCGTAACGAATTGGGGTGAAGCGCCCTGCGCTTCGAAATGGAGGTTTCATGAAGAAGAAAAGAATTGTAAGACTGTTCGCTATGGCAGGCGTTATGATGCTGGTTGTGGCATTTATGGCGATGCCTGCCTATGCTGCCGGCGGCAATGTGTCCGGGGCCATCGAGGGCACATGGTCTGCTGCTCAGGGTCAGATCAAGGACATCGTCAACAATGTGGTGTTCCCGGTGATCGACATGATTCTGGCGGTTCTGCTGTTCGTCAAGATTGCAACGGCGTATATGGACTACCGGAAACACGGACAGTTTGAGTTTACAGCACCGGCAATCCTGTTTGCCTGTCTGCTGTTCTCATTGACTGCCCCCAGCTATATCTGGAATATCCTGTAAGCTGTGGTTTTCGCTTTCGGAAAGGGGGTGGTGAACCATCTTTGATTGGTTAGGCGATATTCTGGCAGGTCTGGGAGATGCCCTGGGCGGTGCGTTTGGGAATATTGGTGAGGATATCGTAAACTCTGTCTGGAATGCCCTGGTGCAATGGCTGTACGAAGCCTTTTATTCCGCTATCGGGGAGCTGTTCGCGGACATCAACGATCTTGGGGTGGAAATATTTGACCTGAGCTGGGTGCAGGCGGTGGTCAGCCTGTTTACTATGCTGGGGTGGTCGCTGTTTGTGGTTGGCGTGGTAGTGGCTGTTTTTGAGGTGGCCATCGAAAGTCAGAGCGGCAGGGTTAACATCAAGGGCACTGCCCTGAATGTGCTGAAGGGTTTCTTCGGAGCCAGCCTGGTGGGGGTTCTTCCTGTGCAGCTGTATAAAACCTGCTGTACCTTACAGGGGATGTTCACCGCCGACCTGGCAGGAATTTATGCCGGTTCCCAGAGCAGCACCATTGGTGCCTTTGCGGGGCAGGTTCTCAGACTTGCGTTTGTTCCGTCAGAAGCGGTGGAGGTGGGCCTCAAGATTATCTTTTTCCTGCTGGCCTTTGCCTACTGCGTGATCAAGATATTCTTCGCCAACATCAAGCGGGGCGGCATTCTCCTGGTGCAGATTGCTGTTGGCAGCCTGTACCTGTTCAGTGTGCCGAGAGGATATACAGATGGATTTTACCAGTGGTGCAGGCAAGTCGCTGCCATCTGCCTGACTGCCTTTTTGCAGACTACATTGCTGTTCCTTGGGATGATGACCTTTCAGGACAATATGCTGTTAGGCATCGGCATCATGCTGGCGGCAGGGGAGGTGCCCCGGGTCGCGCAGCAGTTCGGTTTGGACAGCTCCGTTAAAGTGAATATGAGCAGCGTGATTTACTCTACCAACTCGGCGGTAAATCTGGCTCGGAACATCATGAAACCGGCAGCGGCGTAAGGAGGGAAGTATGAAAACCTATCTGTATCCGCAGAACCTCAAGGCCAGAGCAAACCTGTGGCTTTGGAGCCTGCGGGATTTTGTAATTCTGTGCGCTGCCGTGCTGGTCAGCGCCGTGATTTTTCTGAACTCCGGCATTGCACTGCCCGCAGCCCTGGCGCTTTGCTTCGGTTTCCTGACCATCCGGAAGGACGATATCACGGTGGTGGATTTTCTGGGCTATGCCGTCCGGTTCTTTCTGACCAGCCAGCAATACTTTGAATGGAGGGAGCCATGAAGAAAAAACAAGGGAATCAGAAACGAGGATGCGGGGGTAAGAAAAATTCGGTACAGGAGCTTCTGAGTATCCAGTATTTCACAAAATACGGCCTTATGACAGAGCATGGGGAGATGGTGTTCTTCCAGATTGCGCCCACCAATATTTCCGTGTTATCCTATGAAAACATTGAGCGGAAGATAAATCATTTGCAGGGGCTCATCTCCATGCACCCGGATATGGAGATCGTGTGTACGGATTCCTGCGAGTGCTTTGACGGTAACCGGGAGTACCTGCGCCGCCGGGCGTTGGAAGAATCCAACCGACAGGTCCGCTCCATTTTGGAGAAGGATCGGGAGATGCTCTCTCAGATGCAGTCGGAGATGTCCAATGCCCGACAGTTTTATCTTGTTATGCGGTTTAAAAACATGAAGCCCGATATGGTGTTCAGTGCCATCAATGAAGCCCGGAAGCGGATGTCGGAAAAAGGTTTTGAGACCCATCGACTCACCAGACCGGAGCTGAAGCGGTTCCTTGCTATCTATCTGGAGGCATCCATGGACGGGGATAAGCTGCCGGACATGGATGGGAGCCAATATATCCGGGAGACGCTGAAAAAGGATGAGAAGAAGGGGAGTGCATAATGTTGGGTAAGCTGTTCGGAAAAAAGAAAAAGGTCGGGGAGGAACGGGCAAAAATGGAAACCAAGTCCTTCTTTGACTGCATTGCCCCCGCAACCATCCGGTTTTACGCCAATTATTTTCTTGTAGGGGATACCTATCGCTGCGTCTGGGTCATCCGGGAGTACCCGCCCAGCACGGAGGAGCAGGCAATCCTCTCTCATCTGGCGGATCATTCCGGGGTGACCCTCAGAATATACAATCGTCTGGTGGAAGCCTACGAGCAGCGGCAGATTGCCAACAATGCTGCCCGGAAGAACCGCCTGAAGCTTGGGGATACGGACATCAACGAATCCGTCCAGGCGGAACAGAACCTGCTGGATGTTCAGCAGCTTCTGGTGACTTTGAGCCGGGAGAAGCAGCCGCTGATCCACTGTGCTGTGTTTCTGAAGCTGAAGGCCAGAAGCATGAGTGCTTTGGAGAGCCTGCAGTCCGATATCAGCATGGAGCTGACCCGTTCCAAGATCACCGTAGATCGCCTGACTCTGCGGCAGAAAGAGGGCTTTCTCTCTGCCATGCCCTTTGGGTTTAACCGCTTCGGCAGCCAGTTTGAACGGGTACTTCCTGCCAGCGCGGTGGGAAATATGTTCCCCTTTAACTTCTCCGGTAAAACCGATCCCAAGGGCTTCTATATCGGTCGGGACAAGTACGGTACCAATATTCTGGTAGATCTGGATCGCCGGGCCGACGACAAAACCAACAGCAACATCCTGATCCTGGGCAACTCCGGTCAGGGAAAATCCTACCTGATGAAGTTGCTGCTGACCAATCTCCGCGAGGCAGGAAAGCGGGTGCTGGTTCTGGATGCCGAGGGAGAATACGGAGAACTGGCAGAAAACAACGGCGGCTGCTGTCTGGATCTTCTGGACGGGCAGTACATGATCAATATTCTGGAACCAAAGGTCTGGGCCAGCGAGCCGGTGGAGGATCCGGATGCCCCCGAAGCCTTCCGCAAAGGCGGCAGAATAGGGCAGCATATCGCATTCCTGAAAGACTGGTTCCGCAGCTACAAGGACTTTACGGATGCTGAGGTGGATACCATTGAGATCATGCTGTCCCAGCTTTACCGGGAATTCGGCCTGACAGAAAAGACGGACTTTTCCAAGCTGAAGCCGGAGAATTATCCCATTTTGTCCGACCTGTATAAGCTGTGCTTACAGGAATATTACTGCTATGACAAGAAGAACAAGCTCCTCTATACCGAGGAGACTCTGCGTAATATCTGTCTGGGGCTGAATTCCATCTGTGTCGGTTCTGAGAGCCGGTTCTTCAATGGGAATACCAATATCCAGGATAATATGTTCCTGGTGTTTGGGGTAAAGGGCGTTATGGATCTGAACAAGAAGCTCCGCTGCGCCATTGAGTTCAATATTCTGTCCTACATGACCCACCAGCTTCTCAGCGTTGGAAACTGTGTGGCTGCTCTGGACGAACTGTACCTGTTCCTGGACAGCCCGGTGACCATTGAGTACATCCGCAACAACATGAAACGTGTCCGGAAGAAGGAGTCCGCCATGGTTCTTGCCTCCCAGAATATTGAGGACTTCCTGCTTCCCAACATCCGGGAAATGACCAAGCCCCTGTTTTCCATTCCTACCCACCAATTCCTGTTCAATCCGGGACAGATAAATCCCAAAGACTACATGGATGCCCTGCAGGTGGAGCCGTCGGAGTATGATCTGATCCACGGCTGTGAGCGGGGGCATAACCTGTACCGGTGCGGCAATGAACGATATCTTCTGCAGGTTATCGCACCGGAGCATAAGGCCGCGCTGTTCGGCACAGCGGGAGGACGGTAAATGGGAATCACGGTAGGCGCGGCGCTGAAAAAGGCAGCGATTGCAATCCTTGGCAACCCGAAGACTCTGAAAAAGCTGCTGTTCGCGGTCCTGGTGGTCTTCGTGGCTCTGCTCCTGCCGATGGTCATGGTGGTTTGCCTGTTCAGCGGCAGCTTTCAGGTGGACAGCGGGGAATTGCTGCGGTATGTGGAGGCCAACCTGACAGCATCGGACGTGGAGCTGCTGCAGAATGTGGAAACTACTATGATGGAAATTGAAAACGCCATGATCGAAGCGGAACTGAGCGCTGATGTGGGAGCAGCCCAGGCGCTGTACATCATGGCACTGTATGATTTTGCCAGCCAGCCTGGATTCGTGTCCAGGCTGGTTTCCTGCTTTGAGGCGGAACAGACAGACGCCCAGCTCATTGCCAATGTCAACGCGGCATTTGGCACAGAGATCCCGGTTCAGGAGTTTACTGACGTAATGCGTAATGTTCGCTCCCGGAGAATTGATACTGCCCGGTATGTGGACTGCGGCACCAAGAACAATCTGGATCTGGTGCAGTGGGCGATCTCTGCCTGTAACTCCGGATGGGGCTATGTCATGGGTACTTTCGGACAGGTGCTGACCGTCGATCTGTTGGAAGCAAAGCTGGCTCAGCTTCCGGATGCCATTGGCCCCTATGAGGACTATATAAGAGCGAATTATCTTGGGGTCCGGACGGCAGACTGTATTGGGCTGATCAAGGGCTACAGTTGGTACGACCCCGATACGGGAAATATCAACTACAAGAGCAATGGAATGCCGAACGTCGGTGCTGACCAGATCTATGATCAGGCTGCGGAAAGGGGGAGCATGGCTACTATGCCGGAAATTCCGGGACTGATTCTCCATGCCAGTGGCCATGTGGGTATCTACATTGGAAACGGATATGCTTGCCATGGGTGCCGCTACCATCCGGGAGCCGGTAGAACCTTTTCCCCAGAAACCATTGGAGATTCCCCAAAAACATGAGAACATGCGCCGGGTTTACGGCTATCTGCTTCGGCACCGGGGCATCGACAAGGAGGTGCTGGATGCCTTTTCCTACCGGGGGCTTGTCTATGAATCCGCAGATTACCACAACGCCGTATTCGTGGGCGCAGACCGGGAGGGAAAACCACGGCACATTCACAAGCACAGCACCGCCGCACAGGGCGGTTTCAAGGGAAACGCTCCCGGAAGTGAGCCGGAATACAGCTTCCACTGGATCGGCGGCGGGGATACCCTGTTCCTGTTTGAAGCTCCGATTGACATGCTGTCGTTTATTTCCATGCACAAACAGCACTGGAAATCCAGCAGCTATGCCGCGGCCTGCGGCGTTTCGGACAAGGTGCTGTGGAAGACGATGGAAGGCAGGCCATTCATCCGCAATGTGTGCATCTGCCTGGACAACGATGAAACCGGGCAAAAAGCAGCGCAGAGAATTTCCAGGGCATTAACGGAAAAGGACATACGAAATCAAATCCTCGTTTCTACCCGAAAGGACTGGAACGAGGATTTGTTGTTTCTGCGGAAGGAGGACAGAAAATGAATGGAATTTCCATGCTGATTTTATCTGTGGGCGGCATCATTGCGGTGCTGTTTTTTGTGACCTATGCTGCCCAAAAGCATGATCTCAACGGTATCAAAGACAAAACCGTGGGCAACGGTCAGCACGGCACTGCCCGCTGGGCTACCCGGCAGGAGGTAAAGCAAACCTACCACCATGTTCCATACACACCGAACCAATGGCGGCAGGCCGCAAAAGAGGGAAAACAGCCCACAGCCAGTGGAAAGCCGCTGCCACAGGGCATCGTCCTGGGATGTCAGGGCGGCAGAAAAACAACGGCGCTGGTGGATTCGGATGATGTCCATGTGCTAATGATTGGCGCGTCCGGCGTGGGCAAAACCGCCTATTTCCTGTACCCCAATCTGGAATATGCCTGTGCCAGCGGCATGAGCTTTCTGGCGCTGGACACCAAGGGCGACCTGGCGCGGAACTGCGGCGCTATCGCCCGTGACATTTATGGCTATCGGATATCGGTTGTTGACCTCCGGGAGCCTACCCGGTCGGACGGAAATAACCTTTTGACCCTGATAAACCGCTACATGGATGACCACCGGGAAAATCCCACAGAGATAACGGCCAAAGCGAAGGCAGAGAAGTATGCCAAAATCCTGGCAAAAACAATCATCAGCCCGGAGGGGGAAGGGAGTGACCACGGACAGAACGCCTATTTCTATGACGCGGCGGAAGGGCTGCTTGCTTCGGTGGTTTTGCTCCTGTCGGAGTTTCTTCCCCCGGAGGAAACGGACGGCTATGAAACCCGGTACATCGCTTCCGTGTTCAAGCTGGTGCAGGAACTTCTGATGCAGGGGCGGCGAGAGGGAAACCAGTTTCAAGAGCTGATGCAGCTTCTGCCCTCGGAACACAAGGCAAAATGGCTGGCGGGTTCCGCACTGACAGCATCGGATCAGGCGATGAGTTCCATCATGTCCACCGTGCTGTCCAGATTAAATGCTTTTCTGGATACGGAGCTGGAACAGGTGCTGTGCTTTGACGGAGGCATTGATGCGGAACAGTTTGTGCGGGAAAAATGCGCCATTTTTCTGATTCTCCCGGAAGAGGACGCTACCAAAAATTTTGTGGCCAGTCTGATGATCCAGAACCTTGCCCGTGAACTGTTTTCCGTAGCCAATGAGCATGGCGGCAAGCTGCCCAACCGGGCGGTGTTCTTCTGCGACGAGTTGGGAACCATGCCGCCCTTTGACATCCTGCCGCTGTTCTCCGCAGGTCGTTCCTGAAGATTGACCCTTGTGCCTATCATTCAGAGCCTTGCTCAGTTAGAGAAAAACTACGGAAAAGAGGGTGCGGAAATCCTCGCCGATAACTGTCAGGACACCATATTCGGCGGCTTCGCTCCCAACAGTCAAACGGCGGAGGTGCTGTCCAGAAATCTGGGCAGCCGAACGGTTCTGTCCGGCTCTGTGACTCAGGGCAAGGACAGCAACTCCCAGTCCCTGCAAATGATGGAGCGTCCCCTCATGTCCCCGGATGAGCTGAAATCCATGCCCAAGGGAAGTTTCGTGATAATGAAAACCGGCACGCATCCCATGAAGACAAAACTGAAACCATTCCTGAACTGGGGAATCCGATTTGAAAAGCCTTTGGAAATCCCTGACCGGGGCAGCCGCCCGGTGCATTATGCGGGAAAAGCGGAGCTGGAACAGGCGATTCTTTCCGAATGCCCACTGGTATATTCCGAGGAGCCTTTACCACCCCAGACGACGCTGAAACCAGTACCGATGCCTGAAAAAACAGCGCTCAAAACATAACAAAACAGGTGAGGCATCTCAGCCCCACCCGTACAGGAGGAAACAATATGCATGATTTTACGAAGCTACACCGTATGGATCTGCCCCACAGAGCGATTTCTGTGTACATCTATCTCGCCGACCGCGCCAATAAAGACGGCATTTGCTGGCCGTCGATTCCAACTATTGCCAAAGATTTGAAGCTCTCCGAATCCACCACCCGCCGGGCCATTCGGGACTTGCGGAAAGCAGGGGCGATTCAGACAGAGCAACGGTACCGGGGGAACGGCAGCAACAGCAGCCTGCTATATAAACTGAACTAGAGCCTGTCCGAAAACTGTCAAAACGCCTAGGCGGCGGCTATTTATTCCCTGTGTGACATCATTTTCCATAGGAATACTGGATGTATTCCTATGGAAAATGGACTTCGCAGAACAAAAATACTGCGCTGTTGGTCGTTCTGCCATTTTTTAGATACGGCCTAAATGGAAAAACAATATGAGCTGTTACAATGATGTAACGGAATCTCTCACAACCAGCTTCACATCCAGTACCATGGACTGAGCGGGAAGAGACGGATCGGCCAGACGTTGAAACAGGGTCGATACAGCGAAGTGCGCCTTCTGATTAAGGTCCTGCGCAATCGTAGTGAGCTGCGGAGATATTTGACGGCATATCTCTAGGTTATCAAAGCCGATAACGGACATCTCCTCCGGCACGGACACCCCTCCCGAGACGAGCCCCTGCACAACATAGGATGCAATCTGATCGCTTGTGATGAAGATTGCGGAAAACTCTTTTCCCATGGATGCAATGTGTTTACCCAGAGCGACAATTGCGTCCTGACGCACATCCGACTCAATCTCAAAAATATGCTCAGGGCTGACCTCCATACCATTCACACGCAGAACGGAGTTGAAGCCGTCGAAACGGTGTCGGATAACACCATTATATTTCATGGTAGGACCGATAAATGCAACGCTGCGATGGCCTTGAGAGATAAAATAGTTTGCAGCAAGCTGCCCACCCTTAAAATCGTCAATTCCGATATTTGAAAGCTGACGCACGTTGCTGTAGCTGTCGACAAAGACCATCGGTACATCGCATACAGAATACATGGCTTCTATCTCGTCATCAAAGAGGCCTAGGAATATCGCGCCGTCCACATTCCAGGTCCGCAGACTCTGTAGAATATCCTGATGGGACTTCATAATGTTCACCATCGCATAGTAGCCGTGCTGTTGAATTTTCCGGATCATTGCCCCCACCATGGCAGAATAATATGGGTTCAGCATTGGATTTTCGTTTTCCTCGCCACGCATAATAATTGCGATGATGTTGGTTTTGCTTTTTGCAAGGCTTCTTGCAGAGGCGTTAGGAACATACCCCATTTGGCTAATGATCTTTTGCACGTGCTCTGCCGTTTCTTTTGAGACCTTAGTGTAATTGCCGTTTACAATATTTGAGACGGTCATAACGCTGACTCCGGCTTCCTTCGCAATGTCCTTCAGTGTAACCATATATTCAAACTCCACTTGGTTTAAAGATAAACTAATAATAAACCAACAATTAAAAAAATGCAAGGCGCTGAGAAAAAAACTAACAGTATTGACGTAGATAGAAATTTCAATAACTAGTTTAGCGATAAACTAATTATTTGCTTCGATCAAGGGGGATGTGCACAAAAATGCAGGTTAATTTTATTGCTTTACAACAAAATTAAAGTGGTTATATAGTTTTCTATTGACAAACACGTTGAAGAAATGTATTATACAGTTAGTTTAGCGATACACCTAACGACGCTAACAACAAAATGAAATGGAGGAACAAAAATGTCAAAGAAAATCATCGCACTTTGCCTCGCTCTTGTTATGGTTCTCAGCATGACGGCCTGTAGCGCACCTGCTCAGACCGCTGAGCCTGAGCAGACGGCTGAACCTGCAACCAAAGCTTCCACAGCCGAAACACACACAGCAGATGCGCGCCCCGTTATTGGCTCAGCTATCCAGTATGACCCCAATGTTCCCATTAACGACGGCAAGGACATCGAAGTAGAACTCTGGTTCTGGTCCGGTGCAGCAAATCTGTTCCAGTCTCTGACGGATCAGTACACTGCAATTCACCCCAACGTGACCATCACTCTCGTCGAGAATCCTTGGGATGATTACTTCACCAAGCTGCCTCTCGCTCTTCAGGGCAACGATGGTCCCGCAATCTTTAATGTGCATAACAGCAAGCACGACCTGCTCATCGACTACATGGCTCCCTACGATATTCCTGTCGAAGATATGGAAGCGGACTTTGTCGGCGTTTCCGGCCACCTTGTAGACGGGAAGGTCTACTATACTGACTACGGCCTTATGACCGCAACCATGTACTACAACACCGACATGTGGGCAGCTGCAGGCCTCACCGAGGCTGACATCCCCACCACCTGGGACGAATTCCGTGAAGTTGCCAAGAAGCTCACCATTCGCGACGAAAATGGCGACCTTGTTCAGGCTGGCTTCAGCTACAATGGCGGCATTCAGGGCGACGTTCTCGGTATGCAGTACCAGTACGGTCAGAACCTCTTCAATGAGGATGGCACCGCTTCCATCAATAACGAGGCTATGAAAAAAGTTATCACCCGCCTGCACGACATGTACGTCGTTGATGGTGTCTGCGACTACAGCTTCGGCAATAACTCTGGCGACAACTTTGGTCAGGGGCTGGTTGCTATGTACCTTGGCTGGGGCTTCATGACCGGCGTGTTCAACAACAACTTCCCCGATACCCACTATGATTGCTTTGAGATTCCCACAGTTGATCCTTCCAACACTTACGCGTACCACAGATACAACGGCGAGTCCACCTTCGGTATCAACAAGAACGCTCCTGCCGACCAGCAGGCCGTTGCTCAGGACATCGTTCGCTTCTTCCTTGCAAACGACAGCATCCAGAAGGAATTCTGTACTCAGAACGCAGTATTCCCGATGAAGATTTCTCTGCAGAGCGATGCAGACCTGCTTGCTGTTCCCAGCATCAAGGTCCTTGCAAAGCATATTGACCGCTACATTTGGCCCGGCCCCATGCCCAGCACGCTTGAGGACAATATGAAGATTGCTCTTGAAGAGATTTTCTACAACGGCAAGGACATCGATACGGCTCTTGCTGATTGTGAAGCAGCTATCAACGAAGACCTTGCAACTCTCGATTTTGAGTCTCGCGAACCCCTTTACAAGTACGCAAAGTAAGCTATACTAATATAGAGGGCACCGGCAGTGTCATGTCGGTGCCCTATTTCCCTTGAAAGGATATGAAATATGAGAGGAAATATAAGACTGAATAATCCTGCTCAGAGCAAGAGCGAGATCGTAATGCGCAACATTGTTGTTGCTGCACTCGTCGTTTTCTTTCTCGTCTTCTTTATTCTCCCTATTATTGCTGTGCTGTTTGGTAGCTTTTACAGATGGAATCCGCTGAAAAACCAGATGATCTATCTGGGATTCGGCAATTGGAAAAAGGTCTTTACGAGCGATCTGTTCTGGCTATCCATGAAAAACACCTTCGGTTTCGCAGCTGTCGCAACTGCTTTCCGCGTGATTATCGGTCTTGCGCTTTCATGTGCCATATTCTCCAAACTAATTAAACACAAGTCCCTTTATCGCATACTTTTCTACCTCCCCACAATTACCCCTCTTGTGGCGGTAACGTTTGTATGGAAGTTCATATTCGATCCTCAGATTGGCTTTCTGGATCGGATACTAAATTCGAATATCAACTGGCTTTATGATGGCCGTTATGCCATGATAGCCATTCTTATATTGACAATATGGAAGGATTTCGGCTATGCGGTTATTCTTCTGCTGGGTGCAATGTACTCGTTGCCCGTGGAGTGCTATGAGGCCGCAGAGACCGATGGCGCGACTGCATGGCAGAGATTCAGATTTGTAACGCTGCCGCTTCTTAAGCCCACAATCGTTTTTATAGTAATCACTTCGCTTATTTCCTATTTCCAGACCTATATCCCGGTAATGGTTCTCACAGGAGGCGGGCCTGGAACTCAGACATATCTGGCATCTTATCTCATCTATCAGGAGGCTTTCTCCAAGTATAATTTTGGATATGCCTCGGCACTATCCTTTGTGCTGTTTCTCTTTATTGCGATACTGACTGCGATATCCTTTAGGATTTCGGGTCAGAACGAAGGGCAGGTGTAAGAAAATGAAGAAGTTAAGTTCTGTGTTCTTAAACGCCATTTTGCTGTTCTTCTGCCTCCTGGCAGTGTTTCCTTTTATCTGGATGCTCTGCTCATCCTTCAAGACCAATGCCGAGATCAGCTCCCTGGCACAAACGTTGTTCCCGCAGCATTTTTCTTTCCAGAATTATTCTGATGTGCTCAATAAGTTTGACTTCTTCCGGTATTTTGGAAACAGCCTAATTTACGCGCTGCTAATTACGGTCATAACCGTGTACACAAGCACCATTGCGGGCTATGTGCTCTGCAAATACAGATTCAAAGGGCGTGATGCGCTGTTCACGATGATCCTGATGACGATGATGATTCCCGGTGTCGTTACCCTCATTCCCAGATACAGTATTATGCAGTCACTGAAATGGATCGACACTTATCAGGCGCTTATTGTTCCGAGCATCTTCACTGCCTTCGGCATCTTTTTGATGCGTCAGTCCTGCGCAGTTATCCCCAACGAGATCATAGAAGCGGCACGAATGGACGGAGCAAATGAGTTCTATATTTTCCATCGCATCATCATTCCCCAGTTGAATAACGCCATCGTTTCCATGTCTGTTTTCCAGTTTCTCTGGGCGTGGGACGACTACCTCTGGCCGTTCCTTATGATCCGCGATACGAAGAAACAGCTCCTGCCTGTAGCGTTAAACCTCTTCAGCGGGCAATATTCCACGGATTATGCCGGCCTATTCGCCGCAACAAGCATCGCAATCATCCCCGTCGTAATATTCTATATCATTTTCCAAAAGAAGTTTATTGCAGGTATTTCCTCGTCTGCAATCAAGGGCTAAGGAGGTTTTTCTATGGCTGTCAATACTTCCAAATTCTACAGAAATCAGGTCATGTATTCTATTTTCGTGCGCAATTACAGTGAAGAAGGAAACTTCAGTGGCGTTAGAAAAGACCTTGACCGCATAAAGGCACTTGGTACCGATATCGTGTGGCTTTTGCCAATCCATCCCATTGGCAAGAAGGAACGCAAGGGTGAGCTTGGCAGCCCTTATGCTATCTCTGATTACCGCAAGATCAATCCCGAGTATGGAACGATTGATGACCTGAAGCAACTTGTCACCGACATTCACGCGCGCGGCATGAAGTGCATCATCGACGTTGTATATAACCACACGTCTCCCGACTCCTGGCTGGCCCAGAATCATCCAGAATGGTTCTATCACAAGCCGGATGGATGTTTCGGCAACAAGGTGGGGGAATGGCTTGATGTAATTGATCTTGATTACAACAATAGGGATCTCTGGGATTACCAGATAGAGACGCTCAAAATGTGGGCTGGTATTGTAGACGGCTTCCGCTGCGATGTTGCCCCGTTGATCCCTCTCGAGTTCTGGCTGAAGGCAAGGGAAGAGGTTGCGAAGGTCAACCCCGATTGCTTCTGGCTGAGCGAGTCCGTTGAACCCGTATTTACCGTTGCCAACCGCGCACGCGGAATGGTGAGCCTGTCCGACTCGGAAGTTTATCAGGCATTCGATGTCAGCTACGAGTACGACATATATTATCGCTTCAAGGATTATCTCAAGGGCAAAATTAGCCTTGCTCAGTACGCAGAAGACATCAATCGACAGGAAGCTATCTATCCTGACAACTATGTCAAGCTCCGCTACCTTGAAAACCATGACAATGCAAGAGGTGCTTTTCTAATTCCGGATGAGAAGAAACTCCTCGTCTGGACTGCGTTTATATACTTCCAGAAGGGTATGACGCTTCTCTACGCGGGGCAGGAAAACGGCGTAAAACACCTTCCTAACTTGTTCGATGCAGATAAAGTGCAGTGGAACACCGGCAAGGATTACTCCGCACTTATGTCCCGCCTATATGAGATCAAAAAAAGCCCCGTTTTCGCAGACAGCACCTATAAAGTTAAGGCACTTCCCGGTGACGTGCTCGTAGCGACCCACTCCAAAGGCGGTGGTAGATACATCGGTATCTTCCCCGTGACCGGTGAAGCCTCTCTTATCGATATAGATCTTCCAAACGGACTGTACACTAACCTTATCAGCGGCGAGAACGTTGAAGTACACGCAGGAATGCTTGCTGTTGATGGCCGCGCGATTATTCTTAACCTTCCCGGTGCAAAGGAGTAAACTCGTATGTCTTATGACATCATAAACGGCAAAAGCAACGATATGCAGTGTGTGACTGGTGAGCATTATAGAATTACTGTGCTCGCATCACGAATGTTACGCCTCGAATACTGCGAAAGCAATATATTTGAGGATAGGCCTTCTGTATTTGCATGCTGCAGAAATTTTGATGCGCCGAAATTTGAAGTCTGCCGTCATAATGGCAAGCTGGAAATACACACGGAATATCTAAGCCTGTTTTACGATGAAAAGCCTTTCTCCGCTGGCGGACTTTCTATAAAAGTTAGAAGTGAGACTCGCGGCATCTATAGCACTTGGCACTATGGCGATAAGCTGCGCGAGAATCTCGGCGGCACTGCACGCACACTTGACATGGCTGATGGCGAGATACCGCTCAGAAAAGGCATCCAGTCGCGTCTTCAGGGATACAGCGTTATTGATGACAGTGATTCACCGCTTATTGAGAGCGACGGAGCCATAATATCTCACGCAGAAAAAGCGATCGACCTATATTTCTTCGGTTACGGCCTTGAATATCAGGCGGCGCTTAATGACTTTTTCGAACTCAGCGGAAGGCCGCCTATGCTGCCGCGTTATGCTCTCGGCAATTGGTGGAGCCGTTTCCACGCCTATTCCGATGACGAATACCTGAACCTCATGGACAGATTCCGCGCCGAGCGGGTACCGTTCAGTGTAGCTGTCATGGACATGGACTGGCATATTACAGATATAACAGCCAAGCAGGGCAAGGGCTGGACGGGATACACATGGAATAAAGAGCTGTTTCGTGATCCAAAGGATTTCCTGAGCCAGCTCCATTCCCGCAGCTTAAAATGCGCTCTCAATCTCCATCCCGCAGAGGGCATACAGCCCCATGAAGAGCAGTACGTCGAGGCCGCCGTGCGCATGGGGCTCGACCCTGCGTCCGGTCGGGATATCCCCTTTGATATGTGCAGCAAGGATTTTGTCGATACATATTTTAAATGCCTCTTAAAGCCCCGTGAGGACGAGGGCGTGGATTTCTGGTGGATCGACTGGCAACAGGGTGACGCATCCTGCATTGACGGCGCAGACCCTTTGTGGCTCCTGAATCATTTTCATACTCTCCACAGTGCCGAGATAAACCAACGCCCGTTGATTTTATCCCGCTACGCCGGCCCCGGTAGCCACCGTTACCCCATCGGCTTCTCCGGTGACACGATCATCAGCTGGGACTCTCTCCGCTTCCAGCCTTATTTCACAGCTACAGCTGCGAATATCGGATACGGCTGGTGGAGCCATGATATTGGCGGACATTGCGCCGGAACATACGACGAGGAACTGACTGTCCGCTGGGTACAGTTCGGTGCTTTCTCACCCATCATGCGCCTGCACAGCACATCTAACATCTTCAGCGGCAGAGAACCGTGGAACTATTCTGGCGAAGTATGCAGCATACTGAAAGCCTTTCTGCGTCTGCGTCATCGCCTTGTTCCCTATCTTTACACGATGAATTTCGAGTCAGCAAGACACGGTATTATGCCTCTGCGCCCTATGTATTACCTCTATCCCCGTGCAGAGGAAGCCTATCAGGTTCCCAACCAGTATTATTTTGGCTCACAGATCATCGTTTGCCCTATTACCTCGCCCGTAAGTGCAGAGACCGGCATGGGGAGCGTTGCTGCATGGCTGCCAGGGGGTACTTATTACGACTTTTTCACCGCACAGAGATATTCCGGGGGCGGGATGAAAATCCTGCACAGGCCCCTTTCACAGATACCCGTCTTTGCCAAAGCCGGTGCGATTGTGCCTCTTACAGGTGAACAGGAAGCTGAACGCTTTGGTGTAGAGCTGCCTGAGGCCATTGACGTGAATGTGTTCTGCGGTGATAGCGGCGAATACACCATGTATGAGGACGACGGCAGTGATGAGCATGCTGCCTTGACGCGGTTTGAAGTCAAGTGGAGCGAGGATGCAATGCGGTTTTCCATTAAGCCAGATGAAGACAGCTTCCGTGTAAGACCCGCGATGCGCCGATACAGAGTGTGTTTCTACGGCATAAAAAACAGCACAGTCAAATCCGACGTTGCCTATGAAAAGACTTACGATACAGAAAAAAAGGTGCTGACCGTCACATTTGGAAAGAACAGTGGCAAAATTGAGCTGCAAGTGCTCAATGCTGAGCTTGCCGATATTGACCGCAGCAGGAGGATTTTCAAGCTTTTACAGCACTGCAGGATCGGTTACGAACTTAAAGAAAAGATATATAACTGCATTTGTGCTAGAAAGAACCCGGCAGCAGTAATTCATGAGCTGCAATCTATGGCATTGTCTCACGATTTGATAGGAGCGCTGGCAGAGCTCGGTTTTGAGTGATTACGAATGTAAACGCACGGAGAAAACCGTGCGTTTATTATAGGAGAAGTATATGTATAAAAGAGTATTTGACATTCATGGGTGGAAGCTTTCCACCCATGCTTTCAATGAAGGGGATATCCGCCTTTATGAGAGCCTAACATCCATCGGTAACGGCTACATGGGCATGCGCGGCAACTTCGAAGAGGGCTTTTCCGGCGACAGCCATACAGGGACATACATTGCGGGCATCTGGTTTCCAGACAAGACTCGTGTGGGCTGGTGGAAGAACGGATACCGTGGCTTCGTCTCATAAAGCGCTGACCTTAAAGCTTCTGTCCGGTTCGGAGGGATTTGGGAAAAAACTCACAGCCCAGACTGAGGCATGGAAAAAGCGCTGGGACAAGTGCGATGTCGCTGTCAGCGGCGATGATGAAGCTCAGCAGGGCATAAGATTTAATATATTCCAGCTCTTCTCAAACTATTACGGTGAAGACGAAAGACTGAATATCGGACCAAAGGGCTTTACTGGAGAAAAATACGGCGGTGCCACCTATTGGGACACCGAAGCGTTTATTCCGCCTATGTATCTCGCGGTCGTGGAACCGAAGGTGAATGAAAAACTTCTCAAATACCGCTATGACCAGCTTGACAGTGCAAAGTATAACGCCAGTCAGCAGGGACTTGATGGAGCACTTTACCCAATGGTCACCTTCACCGGCGTTGAGTGCCACAATGAATGGGAAATAACCTTTGAGGAGATACACCGCAACGGTGCAATTGCTTATGCCATCTATAACTACACCAACTACACGGGTGATCGCACATATCTTGAGAACTACGGCCTTGATGTATTGGCCGGCATTTCCCGCTTCTGGGCAAGCCGTGTGCACTATTCCAAGAGACAGGAAAAGTATATGCTCCACGGCGTCACCGACCCCAATGAGTACGAGAACAACGTAAACAACAACTGGTATACCAACACCCTCTGCCGCTGGACACTGGAATATACGCTTGAAAATCTCACCGACAGCAAGGAAGCGGCTCTCAATGTCTCCAAAGAGGAAAAGGCAAAGTGGGCGGATATCCGGGACAATATGTATTTCGGCGAGGATAAAGACCTGGGCATCTTCGTTCAGAACGACTGCTTCCTTGATAAAGATTTGCGCACTGTTGACACGCTTCGTTCCGAGGACAGGCCTTTGAACCAGAAGTGGAGCTGGGACAAGATACTGCGCTCTTGCTTCATCAAGCAGGCAGACGTGTTGCAGGGCATATATATGTTCTCTGACTGTTTCACACGCGAGCAAAAGGAAAGAAATTTTGAATTCTACGAGCCTATGACGGTGCACGAGTCCTCACTGTCTGCCTGCATCCACTCCGTCCTCGCCTCTGAACTGGGTAAACGCGATAAGGCCATGGAGCTTTACTTGCGCACAGCCCGCCTCGATCTTGATAACTACAATAATGACACCTGCGACGGCCTCCACATCACGTCCATGAGCGGCGGATGGCTGGCAATCGTGCAGGGCTTTGCTGGAATGCGCCTTTATAACAACGCACTTTCCTTCAAGCCCTACTGCCCCGAAAAGTGGACCGGCTATTCCTTCACCGTTCAGTACAGAGGACGCACAATTAAGGTCAATGTCGATAGGGAAAAGACCGTGGTAATACTTCTCTCTGGTGACAGCATCAGCATAAAGCTTTACGGCAAGGACTATATGCTCACTGACAGCGTCAGCGCAAAACAGCTTCAGGCCGTTATTTTCGACCTTGACGGCGTTATCTGCTCCACGGATGAATACCATTATCGGGCGTGGAAGGGCCTTGCGGACGAGCTGGGTATATACTTTGACGAGCAGATTAACAAAAGCACTAAATCGCCAATTTGAGAAAAAACCAGGGAATCTTACAAAGCTACAGTTCGTTATGGAGCATATTTGCTTTGGCATAAATGACACAATAGTTATCTTTCTTTCGTTTATCAGAAGCAATACCCAAATTATTCTCAAAATTGCAGAACAGGCACGAGCGTTGCTTTCTGAATATGTTGAATGGAATTTCGCCGAGAGGAACATACCATTTTTACATCAGACTCCTGATCTTGCGAGCAAAGTTCCGTCAGCAAAAGAGCGAAAAGAGGCAAATCAGAAAACAGAAAAGATAGAAAAAGAACGCCATGATATTATAAAAAATGCTCATCGACTTAACACAGCACGCTACAAGATGTAGCGACAGCTCTGGTCAAGCGCAGG
>ERZ827478.912-NODE-912-length-25268-cov-10.089597_pt1 | contig 25268 bp, 27 predicted proteins | sample MGYA00519705_ERZ827478 | MGnify/ENA primary metagenome ERZ827478 (study PRJEB31778, sample SAMEA3449318) | human gut metagenome | biome: human gut; feature: human-associated habitat; material: faeces | place: United Kingdom | collected 2010/2012 ... | reverse complement strand
AAAGAATTGTTCGAACTTTCAAATATAATTGAAAGTTGTAAAAAACTTTCAAAGAGAAAAAAATAAAAAAGAAATATGCCTATAGGTATATTTTTGATTATAAATTAACAAATAATTAAATATTAACTATCAAAAAAAGATTCTAATGAACCCAATAAAGCTCATTAGAGTCTTTTTATTTCTTTATAAAACCATCTTCTAATAAGGCATTACGAATAGCAATATTAATTAGTCTGTTAAAAGACGTATTGTACTCTATCCTTAAATCAGATAATCCTTGATATAAACTTTCTCTTAATCCAAAACTACGTGCTACTGAAACCTCGTTTTTAGGTCTACTATATAAATTTACATTTTTTGTTTTCAATAGCTTATCTAAACAAGCATTTACCATCTTATTAATTGAAGTATCATATACTTCATTGACTAGATACTCAAGTTTTTCATATAAAGAAACATCTATTTCATAAGTTCTAGTTATCAATTTTTCTTTGGGTGGAAACTGTGAAAATACTGACATTCTTATCACCTCTCATTGCTATTTGATTTTAGTTTATTATAGCAATTATGTTGGTTAAAAATAATCACTATGCAAGTATAATAAAACAACTAAAATAAAAGAATATTACAACTAAAATAGATTGACAGTAAATGGAAAAGATTGTATAATATAAATCAAATATGTAAAGGAGGAAAGCATAATGGAAATTGCTGTAGTAGGTTTAGGATATGTAGGATTGCCATTAGCAGTTGCTTTTTCAAAGAAGTATAATATTATAGGTTTTGATATTAACCAGTCAAAAATAGAATCCTACAAAAACGGAATTGACCTTACTAATGAAGTCGGAAATGAACTAAAGAAATCAAAAATTCAATTTACATCTGATGAAACTGAACTAAAAAATGCAGATTTTATTGTTATCGCTGTTCCTACACCAATTAATCATTTTAAGAAACCTGATTTTTTCCCACTAGAAAGTGCTAGTAAAATTGTCGGAAAAAATCTAAAAAAAGGATGTATTGTAGTATATGAATCAACAGTATATCCTGGAGCAACAGAAGAAATTTGTATCCCTATTTTAGAGAAATATTCTAATATGAAATGTGGCATTGACTTTAAAGTTGGATATTCTCCTGAAAGAATAAATCCAGGAGATAAAATACATAAAGTAGAAAATATTTTAAAGATAGTTTCTGCAATGGATAATGAATCCCTAAAAATAATATCATCGGTTTATGGCAGCATTATTAGTGCTGGATTGTATGAAGCAAGTTGTATTAAAGTTGCAGAAGCTGCCAAAATTCTTGAGAATACCCAAAGAGATATAAATATAGCATTTATTAACGAAGCTGCAATGTTATTTAAAAACTTAGGAATAGATACTACGGAAGTTATAAATGCTGCAAGTACGAAGTGGAATTTTTTAAGATTTTTGCCAGGTCTAGTTGGAGGACATTGTATAGGAGTAGATCCATATTATTTAATTGAAAAAGCTAATGATGTTGGTTTTAATGCTAAAATAATGAAATCCGCAAGAGAAGTTAATGATAGCATTTCACAATTAATATCAGATGAAATTGAGAAAAAACTTAATGAAGCAGGTATAAGAAATGTGGATTCTAATGTTGCTGTTTTAGGATTAACATTTAAAGAAGATGTACCAGATATTAGAAATTCAAAATCTCTTGAAATTTCGAAAATACTAAAAGAAAAAGGAATCAATGTTGTTATTTCTGACCCTTTGATTGATTTACAAGAAGAAAATTTTAAAACTATTGATGAAATAAAAGATATGGATGCAGTTATATTTGCTGTAGCACATAAAGAATATAAATCATTGCATCCTCAAGATATAAAGAAAATGTTAAGAGATTCTTGCAATATAGTTTATGATGTAAAAAATATTTTTACATCGCAAGAATTACAAAATTATGGATTATTAAAAATAAGTTTATAGGAGGAAAAAAATGCACACTTTCATACCTTATGGTACTCAAAACATTGAACAAGAAGATATAGATGCAGTAGTGTCTGTATTAAAAGGAGATTATTTATCTACTGGCCCTAAGATTCTAGAATTTGAAAAAAAATTTGCTAAATATGTGAATAGTAATTATGCCGTAGCTGTTAGTAGTGGCACAGCAGCACTTCACTGTGCTTGTTTAGCTGCGGGACTTCAAGAAGGTGATGAAGTAATAACAACTCCATTAAGTTTTGTTGCTACATCCAATGCAATTTTATATTGTAAGGCTAAACCTATTTTTGTTGATATAAACGAAGAAACATTTAATATAGATGTAGATAAAATTGAAGAAAAAATCACATCAAAAACTAAAGCTATAATCCCAGTTCATTTTGCTGGTAACCCTTGTAATATGGATAAAATTAAGGAACTTGCTAACAAGTATCACCTACTTATAATAGAAGATGCTGCACATGCCTTAGGAGCAAAATACAAGAATAAACAAATTGGACAAATCGGTGATATGACAACATTTAGTTTTCACCCAGTAAAACATATAACAACTGGAGAAGGCGGTATGATAACAACTAACAATGTGAATTTATATAACAAATTATTGTTATACAGAAATCATGGTATTACAAGAGATAAAAATTTCTTTCAAAATGAATCTTGTTCTGATGAAGGCAATTGGTATTATGAGCAAATCTGTTTAGGATATAATTATAGATTAACTGATTTTCAAGCAGCACTTGGAATTATTCAATTAGATAAGATGCCTAATAGCTTAAAACGAAGAAATGAGCTTGCAAAATATTATGAGCAATCATTAAAAGATATTAAGGAAATTAAAATTCCACATATTTCTAGCAATATGGGTTCATCATGGCATTTATATATAATAAGAATTATAGATTCAAAAATTAATAGAAAAAAAGTATTTGATAAATTACGTAAAAAAAATATTGGTGTTAATGTTCATTATCTACCGATTCATTGTCAACCTTATTATAAAAAATTGGGTTACTCAAAAGGACTATGCCCAGTAGCAGAAAAAATATATGAAGAAATAATAACATTACCAATACATCCAAAAATAAGTGATGAGGATGTACAATATATTGTTAAATCGTTAAAAGATATTATTGAGGAGGAAAAGAATGGAAAATAAAAAGATATTAATAATTGGAGGATGTGGATTTATTGGTTCTGCAATTATATCAAGATATTATAAAAATAATAAAATTGTTGTTTTAGATAATTGCCCATTAGAGAATAGCTCATTAGCATTAAGAAATTTACCAATGGATAATATAAAGTTCATTCAAGGTGATGCAACAGATATTAATCTAATTGATTCTCTTGGTAATGATTTTGACTATATTATACATGCAAGTGCTATATTGGGAATAAGAAAAGTTGTTGTTGAATCAATTAACACTATTACAACTAATTTGAAAACTTGCTTTAATGCTTTGGAACTTGCTTCGAAGCAAAAGCACCTCAAGAAGTTTCTTACATTTAGTACAAGTGAAATATATGGAATTAACGCTCAAAAGCCAAGTGAAGAAGACCCTGCAATTATAGAACCCGCAACAGAAGCTAGGTGGTGCTATGCTGCAAGTAAAAATCTTTCGGAACATTTAGTCTTTGGTTATCATAGAGAAAAAAATATTCCAATAGTTATAATTAGACCATTTAATGTCTTTGGAGAATACAGAAAAGGTTCAAATGCAATGACTACTTTTATAGATAAAGCTATAAAAAATGAAAATATTTATATAGATGGAAACGGTCAACAAGTAAGAGCATGGTGTTATATTGAAGATTTTATTAATGGATTAACTTCTGCTTTAGAATCTGAATATACATCTGAAATATTTAATTTAGGAAATCCAAATAATGAAATAACCATTGAAAATTTAGCAAATAAAGTAGTAAGTATAACAAATTCCAAATCCAAAGTAATTATTACAAATTCAACTGAGCCTGATGTAAAGTTTAGAAGCCTATCAATAGATAAAGCAAAACAGATGTTAGGATACAACCCAACTATTGGAATTGATACTGGAATAGAAAAAGTTTATAAATGGATGAAGGAGTCTGTCAATGCTTAATAATGTTTTTGGTTTTACATTTTATGCTCTAGATTTAAAGCAAGTATCAGATTTATTATTAAAGTCTTTTGGAAAAGCTGAGGCAATACTTTTCTCTGAACAAGATCTACAAGATTCCTCTTGGAAAAAAGTATGGACCAATATATCAAAAATAGTTGATATATTGGGTGGTGATAATGTCAGTTTTCATTTTCCTATGGATAACTGTGATTATATAAATTCTGATTTCGTAAAAAATAGATTAATAGATGCGATAGATAGAGCAAATAATTTGGGTATAAAGAAAATTGTTATACATCCAAATTTGAGATATAAAATAAGTGAATGGCAATATATAGACAGATTAAAAATGCAAAAAAAATTATATAACTTTATTAATAGTGTAGATAGTAATCAAGTAACATTATGTCTTGAAAACATGCCTCCTATTGGCAATAAATTTGATGATGCTGATAGTTGTATATTATTTGCAAGTGATATATCTTCTTCAATTAATTATACATGGGATATATGTCATTACTTTAATGTTGTTAAAACAATGGAAATAGCTAAAAATAACAATAATTGGAATAATATTTTAGCAGATATTCAAATATGCGATTATTTGGATTTTACTAATTATCTAAAAAATATTGCACACTATCATTTTTCAGCTTTTGAAAAAATTGCGGATCCTTTTAAAAATGAGATTTGCCAAGAAGGTGTATTACCTTTTGAAAGTTGTGTTAGCGAACAACTTTATATTGATGCACTAAAAATTATATATGCAGATGCTTTAAAAAATAATAAAAGTATCATTTTTGAAATCTCAGAAAAAGATTATTATCATCGAGATAATATTATAAAAATGCTAGATTGGGCAAAAAAAGTAATAAAGGATGAAATTTAAAATGGATAGTCGCTTTTACAAAAAAGAACATGTAAAATATAATTTATACCCACAGCAAACTAAAGTATTAAGTATTCTCTCAAAAATATTAATTACTAACTCTAGATATAAAAGAATAAAGAAAGAATTTGATCGCATTATCTCTGATATTTTTTCTGTAGACAAGCAAGAAATATTTTATTTTTCAAGTGCTTCTAAAGCATTAGAAAATTACTTAAAAGCATTGTCGACAGAAAGAAATATAAGAAATATATACATTCCATCTTTTTCTTGCATTGAACTTGCTGATGCAATAGTCAAGAGCAACTGTAATTTGAAAGTATATGACATTCAAGAGAATTTAAAACCTAGTATAAAAACACTATATGAAATCTCTCAAGATTCAACCGCAGTATTAATTCTGCCTTCTCTTTTCGGAAAAGACAATTATCCTGACGATGAATATTTAAAGGTGCTATCAGAATTGTCTATTCCAATAATATTAGATGAAGCACAAACCTTTCCAAATATTTCTTTTAAATTACATTCGGTTATAAAAAAATGTGCAATACTAATATCTTTCGGTAAATCTAAACCAATATCTTCTATTGGTGGTGGAGCAGTAATTAATAAAGCATTATTATCAAATAGTTCAAAATTGCACTATAAGGTTAATACAAATAACTACTATAAAAAAATTTTTGTGAATTGCGGATTAAGAATTAAAAACAAGATTGCTAAATATTTTGGGATATACTCCAATAAATATAAATCCCTAGAGGATTTAGTATTTGATAAAAAACAAGTCAATCCTAATAATACTATGGAAATTGATAAGTTAGAAATAATAATGGCTTATTTTAGGACTATAAAATATAAAAAACTATATCTTAAACGAAGAATATTAAAAGATGATAATTTGAATTTGTTTGGGGAAAAGACTTTTCTCAATTATAATTATCTTCCACTAATAATTAACAATGCTAATAGATATGAATTTATGAAACAACTTGGTAAGAAAGGAATACAATCTACATTGTACTATTATCCTATACATTTAATTCCCTTTTATAAGGAAAAATGGAACTTATCCAGATGCCCAATTTCAGAAAAAATTTTTAGTAAAATAGTTATCCTACCTTTTGGAATAGATTATAGTAATAAGAATTTAAAAAATATTATAAAAAAAATAGGAGAAATAATATTATATGAAAAAGTTAGCAATAATAGGTTCTAGTGAATTGCAAACGCCTTTAATATTGGAAGCTAAAAATATGGGATATGAAACCTATGTGTTTTCAAAAAGAAACAACACTATTGGAGAAAAGGAATGTACAAAGTTTTATGATGTTGATGTACTGGATGTTGATGCAATTTTAAAAAAATGTGAAAATTTAAAAATTGATGGGATTACTTCCATTGCATCTGACATTACAACAAAAGCAGTTGTATTTGTTTCTGAAAAGATGAATTTGGTAGGAAACTCTTTTGAAACTTTATATAAATCCACTAATAAATATGAGATGAGAAAATCCTTTAAAAATGCTGGTCTTATTGTTCCAAACAACTTTCTAGTCAAAGATATAGAAGATATAAATGGACTTGATACAAAATTAAAATATCCAGTTATAGTTAAACCCACCGACAGGGCAGGAAGTGCAGGAGTCATTAAAGTAGATAACAAGAAAGATTTAAGAAGTAGCATTGAATATGCTATGCAAGAATCTTTAACCAAGCATGTAATTGTGGAAGAATACATATATGGTAAAGAATACAGTTGTGAATGTGTTTCTATTAATGGAAAACATAAAAGGTTAGTATTTACAGAGAAATTTACAACAGGAGCACCAAATTTTGTCGAAATAGGGCATATACAACCAGCTAATATAAATTTAGATGAAAACTACGTTGAAAATATTATTTTTAAAGGATTAGATTCATTGAATATACAAAATGGTGCTTCTCATGCCGAATTTAAAATTACTCCTAATAACGAAGTTGTAATAATTGAGATTGGTGCAAGAATGGCAGGTGATTTTATAGGTTCAACATTAGTTAAACTATCAACCAATGTTGACTATGTAAAATTAGTCATTGATATTGCAATGAATAACTCTCCCCTATTTCCTAGCATACAAAAAATTACCCCTTGTGCTATTAAATTTATTTGCAATAATGAAGATTTAAAAACATTTGAAAAGTTAAAAAATGAAAATATGATATTTTCCCATAGTGATGATTTAATAGTCAACAATAAAAGAATAACCAAAAGTTCAGAAAGATTTGGTTGGTTTACTATTAAAGGTGGTAATATTGAAATGTATAAAAAAATAATAAATAATGAAATTTAACAAGAAATATGTTAAAATATCTAGCAGGAGTGATGTAAAGATGAATGATTAGAATCTAAAATTAGAATTAATATAAATTTTAAATTATTGAGGTGAAAGTTATGAATAAAAAAGAAATAATAGAATTAGTTAATAATCAATTAGCTATAGATTTAAACTGTAAAAAAGAAGATTTTTATAAAGAAGGAATTATTTATACTGATGTAGTAAACAATGATAAACAAAGAAAATGTATTAGAGAAAATCCTTATGTTGAATTAGTTACTATGGGGCAAGCCTGTGTAATAACTGTAGATAATAAATTAAAAGAGAAAATCAGCAAAATGTTTGAAGGAAAAAGCAGAAATGAAATTAGTGAAATGAATGTTTTAACTGAATCTGAAATTCATTATATTCCAGATATAAGCAGAATTACTGAAAAAAGAAAATTACCTGAGGAATTTGAATATGAAATCAAAGAAGGAAAAGAAATAGAAAAATTATATTCTTTACCAGAATTTGCAGGATTTGATAATTCTATACAATACGGTGAAAACTATGTAGGACCTGATGAAATTGTATTATATGCGAAAGATAAGAATAAAATAGTTGGAATGGCAGGTGCAAGTAAAGATACAGAGGAAATGTGGCAAATCGGAGTTGATGTAAAAAAAGATTACAGAAGCAAGGGACTAGCAACAGCATTGGTAAGTAATTTAGCAAATATAATATTAGATAAAGGAAAAATACCTTATTATAGTACCACTTCATCTAACATTCCATCTCAGCTTGTTGCATATAAATGTGGTTTTATGCCTTATTGGTATTCAAAAAAAGTAATTAACTCTGAACTAAACTAAATTAAATTTAAAAAAGGACATCCAAAGATGTTCTTTTTTAAAACTATTATGGTTGTTTTATACAACTATAATAGTTGACATAAATTGTAAAAAGTGATATAATTTCTTTAGTATTTCAATATACAAAACGATTCTAATTTTCAGGAGGTTTCTGTTATGAAAAATTATTTTGAGTATCGGGGTAAGGTTGTTACACTAATGCTATGTTCTAGCTGCAATATCAATTGTGAACATTGTTACATTAGTTTTGGTGGCAATCGGACAGTTAAAGAACTTACCTCTCTCATTCCTCTGCTTTTGGAGAAAGGTTATAGAGTTGATCTTAATGGTGCTGAGGTATTAACAAACCCTGCATATTTACAATTCTATAAAATGACTCATAATACAGAGTTAATGACAAATGGGTTAGCAATTTATCAAAATCCTGATCTGTTAAAACTCATCAAGGAAAATGGAATTACAACAATAGCAATTTCTTACCATTTTGAATTGCATAATGTAATTTCCAAAGTGCCAAAAGAAATTATTTTAAAAGTCATTCATCTGTGTCTGGAAAGTGGTTTAAAGGTATTAATCAACACAACTATATCTAACACAAACTTTACTAACATTGAACGAATGTGCGAGGAAGCTATTTCGATTGGTGCAACTGCAATACGTTTTACTAATTTTTTAAAACAAGGTAATGTTTTAAAAAATAGTATCGAAGAATATGCTTTATCGAGAGATGAAGTTAATCTATTCTTTGAACAATTAAATAGAATGAGAAAAAAATACAATCCCGAAACATTATATATCCATAGAAGTGGATTATTTGATGTTGACCTTTGTAATAGAAACTCTCATTTTGTTTGTACAGCTGGATGGGATGATGTAACAATCACACCCGACAATATGGTATATCCTTGTATTTTCTTAGCAAAAAAAGGCTTTGAAATTGGAAAATTCGAGGATGGTATCATAAAAATTCAACAATGTTTTCATAACAATGGTCAACATTGTTGTGCATCACAAATCTTAAATAGAGGTGAAAATATTTTTTATGAATCGTAAGGTGATTGGAAATTTCCAATTAGTCGATCTTTTTATAAGGAGGATTTACTATGAAGACTATGATGGAATACCTTAGTACAAAGGCTTACGTAGAGACCGTAGAACTCACAATGCGGATAATAAATGAATATCCTATTTATGGTTCCGAAGCTCAAAAAAGAGTCGCAGAAATTTACAGAGAGTATTTTTTAAAGAATGGTTGGGATTGCATAGTCGATGAATATTCTTATAAGGATATTCAAAGCATTGATTATGTTCGGAAAGTTTGGGAATATGATCCATTTTATGGTGATTATCCAAGCAAACCCAAATACAATGTATATGCAGTCTTAGATTCACACCGTCCTGGTAAAACCTTTATCCTTAATGGTCATTTTGATATTGACATTATTGATAAAGCTGATTTGAACAGAAGTTATATGAAAGCAAAAATTGTCGAAGATAATCGGCTGTTAGGTAGAGGCTCTACTGATATGCTTTCTGGTCTTAACTCTTTAGCATCAATTCATAATCTTTTAAGAGGAATTGAATGGAGTGGAAAAATCATCTTCACAGCTGTTGTTGATGAAGAAATTGGAGGAAATGGTACAATCAGAGCATGCCAGTATTTATCTGAACATGGATACTTGGATGATGTATATGAGTGTATTATTGCAGAACCTTCTAATAACCTGAAATGCAATGAAAGTATGGGATTTCTGCCTTTCAATATTGCAATAACTTCTAAAGTTGTTCACATGAATGCTCAAACACAAATGGATGCTTCTGAAAAACTCAGAAACATTATGAACTCTTTTGCAATGCTGAAAAAGTATGATGGCATAAACATCAATATCGGTCAGTTATCTGGTGGAACAGACCCCTCTTTACCTATTGATGAATTAACAGTAAGAGGAGTTTGCTCTGTACGCAGTAACATCACACTTGATAGGTTGAAGGAACTGTTATTAAAAAATGTGTCTGATGCAAAGATTACATTTGTTCCTTTACAGATTGAACCATACCGCAATACAATGTTTCCTAAAGGATGTTTGTTTCCTAGTGCATGTGATGCCCCAATCTTTGGAAGATATAACATTCCTACAATTATTTGGGGTCCGGGTAGTTTGGAACAAGCTCACACGGAAAATGAGTATATTGATTTAGATGAAGTACGGCAGTACATTATCGAGTTGCATCAATATCTCTACAACCATCTTGGTACACACACAACTTAAAACTCTATAAAAAGACAAAGGGAAGAACTTATATGGTTTCTTCCCTTTCCTTTTCTTTTGCAACCATTTTAATTGTTTTACACAACCATAATAGTTGACAAAAAATGTAAAATATGTTACAATATAATTAATCAAAACTTAAAGGAGTTGATTACAGTGTGCTAGTAATCTTTGGTATTGTAAATTTGAGGCAATCACAACAACATTAAGGAGGTAACTATTATGCCGAGAAGAAATTACATTGACAAGAAAGCATACAAGAAGCAGAAACGGAAGTTGGAGAACAAGACCAAAGTTTTTGTGGATCGTATGAACATGGAAATGGGTCTTTCGAAAAAGGCTAAGCATCACCAAAAATAACAACAACATCAATTAACATCTAGGAAGGAGGAGCTTGTATGCCTAGAAGGAATTACATTCACAAGAATGCTTACAAACAGCAGAAACGGAAGCTGGAGGAGCAGACCAAAGGTTTTGTGAAGAAACTGAATAAGCAGATGAAAATCAAAAAAACTTCTGTCGCCCAGTAATTCTCAAAATATCTAGCAAGAGGAGGGAGAACAAATTGTTTTCCCTCCTTTTCAAATTAATTTAGGACAACATTAATCTCTAATAAAAAATCCACTAAAATCAAAATAATATATGTACTTAAAATGTTTTCCATAATGGAGGAAATATGGATAATAAAAAATTAAAAGAAATTTTACCTGATATAAGATTATTAGGAGTCAGTAGAAAGTTAGATGATTTAGGAAGAATTGTTATTCCTATGAGTTTTAGAAAAAATGGCAATATTCATCCTGGAACTATAGTTTCTATTGAATTTATCAATGATTGTGTACTTCTTAAAAAGATTGAGAAAAATGAATTTGAATTTTCAAGGAAAATTGATAATTTAGGAAGGATTGTTATTCCAATAGAATTTAGAAAATTATGGTCTTGGAATGAAAATGATTTAATTAATATATGTGTATATGATGATTATATTATATTAAGAAAAATTAACAAGAAATGTATTTTCTGTTATAGTGAAAAAAACTTGTTCCAATATGAAGGTAAATTTATTTGTCAAAGTTGCAAACAAAAAATATTAAAAGCATGGTTATTAGGAAATTAAGGAGGGAATTTTATGGAATATATTTATAAAAATTTAACACTTATTCAAGCTCAAAAATTAATAGATGAAATTAAAGATAATAAGGAATATAGTATTTTGGTATCAAGGCTTGAATATTTTACAAAACTACAAGAAGAAAAAATTACAAACGAAGAATTAAACGAACTAAATGAATTGATGAGTAGAATAAAAAGACTATTAGAGCTAGATAAAAAAGTAAAAGAAAAAGAAGAAATTGTAAATTTATTTGAAGAAATTTCAAATTATTTTAAAGAACAAGAAATAAGGCAAGAGGATTTAGGAAAAATTGTAAATGGAGAAATTTTTAAAATTATAGAAGAAATTGATACAATAGCTGGAAAAGTAGAAAAAGATCATGATTTAATATTTATTACACGTAAGGGTGCCAATGAATATAAGCAAGAGCATAAAGATGAATTTAGAGGAAAGTTGAAAATAAAAGTAATTGACAATAAAGATAAATTGTTGGAAAAAATATTAAGAATAATAGAAAATAACTATTAAGTTAAAAATTTGAAAGGTGTTATTATATGTTTGATTATGAAAAATGGAAAGAAAAATATTATAATTCTAGAGTTATTTATATATATAATTTTTTTAACAAAAACGATTTTAAAATTCTAGAAAAATTAAATATTACTGTTGAAGATAAAAAATACACTGAAAGTGAATATGATGTTATTAAATTCTTTTTAAATCTGTATTATAGTGAAAAATACGATGCAGAAGAAGAAAAAGCATATATGAAATCGCTATCAGAAATAAATGTAAGTCAAGAAGATTATAATAGATTGTTTGAAATATTTGAAAAAATAGATGACCAATTTATTTATAATCATTAAAAACAATGGAATATTTTAAGTAAAGTATCATATACTTATATAGAAAGTATATACTTTCGCTAATTGCTCAAAAAAACTTATTCAAATTTATTGGATTCAGTTGACAAAACGAGGTTTTTGTATTATAATAAATAAAGTTTGACACCGCGGGGTGGAGCAGTTGGCAGCTCGTTGGGCTCATAACCCAAAGGTCGGAGGTTCGAGTCCTCCCCCCGCAACCAATTTTGAGGCATTTAGCCTCTTTTTTTTATTTTAAAATATTTTATATTAATTTATGAAATGCTTATATATCAAGCGTTTTATCTAAAAATAATTTTACTTAATTTATTTTATTTTTTATAACTTTTTCCCAACATTGCTCCCCAAAAAATATATTTTAAAAATTGGGGGAGCAATAATTGCTCCCATTAGTATTTTCAAGCATTTTAAAGATTAATTTTATAAAAATAAATTATCTTTCATAAAAGTCCTTATCTTCATTATTAGTATTTTCAATAAGAGGTAATGGCTCATCTAAAGTTAATAAATTTGCATTTGAATTATCAATTAAGTTTTGTTCCATATAATATTCATTTACTTTTTCAAGTTCATCTCTCTTATATTTATCAAATACAGAAGTATATGCATTTAATGTGACAGAAACATCAGTATGTCCCATTAATTTCTGTAATACTACTGGACTCATTCCTGCTTCTATCGATCGTGTTGCGTATGTATGTCTTAGACTATGTGTAGAAAAATGAGGAATATCTAATTCTTTCAATATTTTATTTAAAGACCAATTCAAAGTGCTTACTCTTGCATATTGAACAATAGGTGGTTTAAATAGCAGATGTTCACTATTATTTGGCACGTCTTTTGAAATTTGTAACTGCTCTATAATAAAAGGTTCTAATACTTTTGGAATCGGTAGTATCCTATTTCCTGCTTTAGTTTTAGGCGAATCACTCATAATAATTGTTCCATCAACTGTTTTAGTTAATGTTTTATTCACATTAATTAAATGATGAGCTAAGTCAATATCTCCACTGTTTAAGGCTAATACTTCTCCTATACGAAATCCCATAAGTAATTGCATTAAAAAGGCATTTCTATAAGGAATATCTTTTATACTATGTTCTAATAAATAATTAATAAATTTTGATTCTTCTTCAACAGTCATAGCTCTTACATCTTTATCTTTTTTTATACTTTTAGGTTTTATTACTTCTATCATAGGATTTTTCCCTATATAACCTTTGTTAAAGGCATATTTAAAAGCTTGTCCAAATTGTTCACTGAATTTTTTAATTGAAGAATTACTATAAGTTTTAGCCATTTCATTTAAAAATGCTTGTATTTCTTCAGCTTTAATATCTTCTATATTTCTAAAACAAAATGGAGCTTTTTTTATTACATTAAGACTTCTCTTAACTCTATCGTATTGTGCTTGTGAAATTAAATTAGCATTTTTTTTATTATCTAAATTTGTAAGCATTAAATCATATAGTGGAATACCATTATTTTTTATATAAATTGGATTTTCTCTACGATAATTTAATTGTTTTAAAAATTCTTCAGCATCTTCTTTTAATGCAAATGTTTTCTTTCTCTTCACATTTCTATCTTTCATTACATCATATTCTAAATATTGAGCAACCCATTTTTTACGATCATTTCTAAAATATATCGATCCACTTCCATGATTTGTTTCATTAGACATATTTTATATTCTCCTTTCCATTTTCCAAAGTAAATATGATAGCCAACAAATCTGTTTTGGTTTAGTAAAAGTTATTGCTGGGAAGTCCTTTCTTCTGAATAAATCATTTGCATTGTTTTGATTCATTCCTAAATCTGTTGCAACATCTTTAACTTTCATATTAGTAAATGGATTTATATTAAATTTTTCAATTAATAAAACTATCAATTTATTCATATCTATTTCATTGCTATTTTTGCTAATAGAATTATTTAATAAATTAATATTTTTAATTAGTTGACCTTCGTAGTTTTCTAAATTTTCATTAATTATTTTTTCTTTATCCTCTATATTTATCATCTCCTTTATCAAATTTATAACTTGTACCAGTTTTTTCTAAAATTTCATAAGATATTTCTTGCTCTTTGATTTTTGATTTTTCTCTTTCTTTAATTCTCTTTTCGACTACAATTTTATCTTCATTTTTTAATCTGTCTAAATGTTGTTCTTCCCAATTTTTTGCATAGATTTGTATATCTTTATCTTCTACTTGTTCCTCTTTAGGTTGTCTTTCATTAATTTGTCTTAAATCATCAAGGATTGAATCTTCTCTTTTGTTGTCTGCATAATGTTTATATAATCTGTCTTTAATATCCCAACCTTGAATAATATAAGTTCCGTTATCATAGTTGTCTGTATCCATCTTTTCATATCTACCAACACCTAAAGAAAGTGTACCACCCAAAGTATTTCCTATTACTTGACATAGCCTTGCCCAACCATATTCATCATCAGCATCTGGACTTCTATATTGTTTTAAATCGCAATATGCTAATATTGATTCTACAAATTCACGATAACCATTCCAATGCAAATAAACACCTAGATTTTTAGAATTATTACTAATAACAGCTCTATCTCCCATAATTGCACCTCTCTTTCTTTTGCTCTTGCAATTTATAATCTTTTTCCATTTCTTCAAAGTCTTTTTCAGAATATTCTTTGAAGAAGCCTTTTTCTATGTCTTGAAAAAATTCTTTTAATTCTTTTATTTCTTGTTGTATATTTTTATTTATATTTTTTTGTTTCATATACTTAAATCTGCTCCTTTTATACTTTCTAATTTTTCATTATTAACACGCATATTTAATGATTTAAAAATATTTTGGTCTATAAATTCTTTATCTGCACCTTCAAGTATTTCTGACTTATTTTTTGTAATCATATATGCGATACAATCTGAGGCATATCCCAAATTAACTAATTCTTTGGCTCTCTCAAAAAATGGTTTATCTGTTGTAGCTAAAAATGCTCTTGTAGAGCCTGTATTAATACAGTTGTTTTTTATATATCCACCAATTTGTCTATAACTCATATTAATAAATGTGTTAGGTACTTCTTGAAACAGCCTTACATTATTTGTTGCAGATGTTAAAACTAAACATGAATAATTATTAGAATGTTTTACATCATACATTAGTCTTGCTAATTCATTTCTTGAATTGATTTTTTTATGTAATAGTGGGCTTTCTTTGATTAACTCCTGTGTATTTAATAGGGGTAAATAATTAATTAAAATATTATTTTCTGCAATTAATTTTTCTGTTCTTCTGTCTTTTTCAATCCATGCATAAGTTCCATGATCTACTATAATATGTCCCTTAAATCCTTTAACATTTTTAGATAATCTTTCTGTTAATATCATATCTTCTATACTTGCCTTTGCACTTCCAGACGGATGATTATGTTGTAAATAGTAACCATTAGCTCCTAGTCGATACATTCTTCTATTAATATCTTCAAAACCTCTAATATTTTTTAAATATGTATTTTTTGCTTTTACTCTAAATACATCGCAGAAATTAGGAAGTTTTGATGTAATCGATTCATAATTTATAATTGTATTATCTCGCATATATATAATCCTAAATGTCTCAAATTTTGGATTCCTAAATACTTGACAGGTTTTTAATAAATCATCACGAGATTCAATTTTAATATTTCTTAAATCCACGTATTTTTTCATAAAATTATCTTCATTAATGGCATTATAGATTGTCTTTATCTCTGCCATTATTTTTATCCTCCTCACATAATTTTTGATAAATATATTCAATTATTACATCATCTATATACTTTGTATTATCAATATTGGTAGCAAGTTTTAATTCTTCTTCTGGAAGCTTTAAATAATATTTGAGTACCAAAAATTGATATGAAATAAATATATATTTTTTTAAGTATTTTAAAATCATCATTAGTTCTTTTCGATAAAATTCCATTTCTTGAATTTTATAATCTGTTGAAATGAGAAATGTTTGTTTATCAACTAGACTTTCTTTCAAAAAATTATAATTTTCAATGTTATTAATATTTAATTCTTTACTTTCAGCTTTTATTTTTCCACTTCTTATTTTTTGTTTACGGTATTTAATTAGTTTTTCCAAGTCTTTATAATTTTTTAAATAAGCTCTAATTTTATCTTTTGTAATCGTTATTGTTTGTTTTTTATATTCCTCAAGCCACGAAGTATTTTCAGAAACACTTGTATAATCTTCGTTATTACTATAAATATTTTCTTGTAAATCGCTTCTTTTGTTTATATTTAATTGATTTTTTACTAATTCCGAAATATTACCTTTTATCATTTCGGTAACCATTTCTTTTTTAGAAATATTTTTTTCATCAGTGCTAAGTAGATTGTTCAAAGAATTTTCATTTTCCAATAATTTCTTATAGTCAAAATTAAGATTGTCTTTTTTATTATCCAATTTTGTTTTATCCTTTCTTTGATATTGCAATATCAATTTTTTTATTGGCTAGCTTGACTATATGGTAGCACGGAAAATAAACATAAAAATTCATTTATCTAATATTTTCTAATTTTTTGATATACTTTCTAATTCAAACTAAAAATTACTTAAAAATCACTTTCGTAAAATCCTCTAAGTTATTGAAATACACGAAAAAAAAGAACGTGTAATTTTAAATTCACGTTCTTCATCACAATACAATACTGTTACTGTTAATATTCTTCTTATAATCTATTTAATTATTAAATATTTCTAAATATAAAGCATTATTTTCTTTTAATGTATTATATTCTTTTTCTGTTATCCTTAATTCTTCAAACATTTCATCTGTAAATTCTATATCTTTTTTTGAAAAATAACATTTTCTAATTGAAGGTCGATATTGTCTATCTGTTCCTAAGTATGATCCCATCATTAAGTCGTCTACACCATTACATACATTAATTATAATTTCTGCTACTTCTAATCTAGCATTATTAGGTTTATAATTTTCAAGAATAATAAAACAAGCATTGTTGTCAGATAACATATATCCAGATGTATATACCTTGTTATCTGTTAAGTCTATCATATTGACTTGTATATAATTAGGGAATTCTCTTATTTCTAATTTGTATTTACCTTTACCAAATTTTCCAGTTCTATAATTATAAGCATTGAAATACATATATAGACAATTAGTTTTAAATGGATTCTTTATATCTTCTCTATTTTTAATTTTATAGTCCATCTCAAATAATTCGGTAGAATAAACATTTAAAATTTCGCATAATTCTTTTATTATTTGAGCATTTGGTATCATTTCTCCACTTTCAAATCTAACTACTGTTGTTCTACTTATATTTAATTCTTTTGCTAAATTTTCTTGGCTTAGACCTTTACTTTTTCTTAATTCTCTTAATTTGTTTCCAAATTCTTTACTATTAAAATCGGACATATTTTCCTCCAATATAAATTTTAATATTTAAAATATACTATTATTATAACATTTATTTCCAATCTTTTCAATATTCAAGGTAATGTAATGCTTGATATACCAGCATTTTAATTGATTTATGCTAATGAAAGTAGTATAATATATATATACCTATTTGTAGGTTTACATAGTCTTATCTTTTTATATAAGAATCCAAACCTAAGCTAAATGCTTAATGTTATTCAATATTTTTAGTAAACACTCCAAGCATCGTAGCCGCTTGGATTTTTGTATAGAATCCTCCACTATAGCTGGATTCCTAAAAATATTGATACATTACAAATAGAGACTAATAGAAAGGATCTAGCGATATGAAAGATTTTGAATACGGTGGACGGAAGCCCAGGTTGCTAGATAAGGCAACTGGGGGAACTTAATTGTTCCCCACCTATTTTAAAATTTTTCTTTTTGTGGTATAATATATTTGATAGTTATTTTAAACTTGCTACGAAAGTTTAAATAATTATATAGTTTTAAGAGAAATCTTAAAGCAGAAAAGCATGGTAATTCGCTAGATCCCCATGCTTTTTCTTTTTGTGTAATTTATTATAATTATGTGCATAATTCGCACATTTTTTACTTTTTAGATATTTTATATTCAAAAACTTATGAATTTTATATATTTTCTTTTTTCAACTTTTGTAACTGTTCAAAATATGCACATTTATGCTCTAATTCTGCACATTTTACTATTTTGAATACTTTACATAATTTAAGTATAATTAAATTGATTTTATAAGAAAGGTTGGAAAGAGTAATGGAAATTAAAGAACATAGAATCAGTCCAAGTAAAGTTCTACAAATTACAAATGTACTTCGTTCTTTAGGTTTAAATACTTCATATATTGGAACAAAATTAATTAATAAATCCATTCAATATACTATAAAAAATGATATTGAGTTCATTACTCTTGAAAAGATTTATTCATACCTACATTCTGAATACGGATTTAATGTTCATTCTATAAGAAATAATATCAATTATGCACTATCCAATAGAAACAAGAATCTATCCATGAAAAATTTTGAAAAAGTTTTTGGATATGAATATTATGAAAAGAATTTTGAGCCTAAACTTTTTATTGAAGAAGTTAGTAATATATTTCGTAATCAAAATTAAATTTATACGTTATTATTAGTTCTTATTCTGCAAAAAATCATATATTATATTATCTTCCTTTTCTTTGTATACTTTTATTATTAAACATTTATCATTTTTACTTTCGAGTATAGATTTAAATTGCATTCCTAATTTAATTTTAGGTATATATATATTAGCCCATTTTTCTGAAAGATTACCTATACACTCTCCTCTAATATTTAATACTCTAATCGCAACTTTATTATTTTTTTTATCTAATTTTAAACATACCTCATCGCCTTTTTGTATTTCTTCTATATATTTTTTTCTATTTTTGGTATTTATATTAACAACTTCAACAAGGTTTACTTGATTTTTTTTACTACTATATACCCAGTTATTAATCTTTTCAGCATATATTTCTTGAAGATTGTAATACATATCTGAATCTATTATATAGTATTTTGAATTAATCTTGGCATATTCATAACATTTTTCTAAACTCTTTTTATCCCAAAATCCCTTTACTTCTAAAACCGTTCCATCATCTAATGTTATATCCGGAAAATAACTACCATTTTTTAATTTTATTTCTTCTTTCTCATAAGTATAATTTATATTTAAAAATTCTAATATTCTAATTATGTTTGCTTCCCAATTTGACATTACATACATATTTAAATCTTTGCAATATATAGCATTATCCATTTTCTCTGGTAACATATTATAAGCAAAGTCTTTGTTCGGTATATAAAAGTTTGTACTAAAATCATAACCATATTCTGAATGGATATAGTAAATATAACTTATTAATCTTATTTTTTTTAATTTTTCCTTAATTTTAGAGATAGACTTATATTTTATTGGAAATTTTTTTATTATAATTAAATCGTTTCTAATTATTGTATATTGTTCTAGATTACTTATTCCTAATTCTTTTTTTATATAATCAATTTCATTTTTATTTAATTTTAAATAGTCAATAATATTTTCATCTTTTAAATTTAATCTGTTTTGTATTTTATTTAATTGTTCATTTGGTATAAAGTAATCTTCATATGCACTATTGCAAATATTATAATTATAATCATCTTCATATTCATCGTTTTTTGGTACACTACCTATTATATTGTTACCATGTAAATAGTACAGAATACAATTAACATTTCTAAAATAAAACTCAATATCTGATTTATACAAATTCGAAAATTTTAACAACTGTATATCTTTCATTTCTTCAATCATATCTACATATAGTTTAATTTTTTTACTGTCATTTATTATCTTTTGGCATATTTCTTTTGGTGTTTCTTTTATTGTGTAATTTTTAATCTCTTTTGGTATACATTCTTTAGATATTAATACGATAATATAATCTTCATTAATAAGTTCAATATTATCTATTTTTGCTTCATTTTCTTTTTTATTTCTATATTTATCCAGTACATTTTTGAATTTATTATAGTTAGTACTTGACATATTGTATATTCTTTTTTCTAAAATCTTATATACATTATCATCTATATTATATTTTAAACTCTCTATTAATTCTTCCGTCAATTTACTTTGAGAAACATCTCTACTTATTTTTTTATACGTTTCATTTTGATATAAGAAATTTACTGTATTCTCAAATGTTTCATATTCCTTTTCCTCTATAAGATATTCTAAATAATTAAAAAAAATATAATCGATGTATCCATTTTCTTTATATAATAAGCATACTAGATTAGGATTTCTAATCATTTTTTGAAAAATATAAGTATTATTATTTATAACTCTTAATATATATTCTCCTAAACTTGTTCCAATAAAATAATCATTTTGATAAGAATGGTATTTATATATAATATATTCCCATATTTCATAAAACGAATCTATATTTCTTTCATAAATATTTTTTAATACTTCTCCTAAATACATATCCGTTTCGTAATTAAATTTAAATTTTTGATTTATTTCATAAATAATTTTCGGTTCAATTTCATATTCTTTTTGACTAGCTTTTCTATTCTTTGGTTCTACTGTTATATTATTTTTATTAAATATACAATTTATAATAAAAATAAACAACATACCATACACGGGAATTCCTAAAATCCATCCACCTTTAAGTAAAAAAGGTGCTATTAATAAGAAAATTATAATTATTATTGTAATCATATTATCTCTCCTTATCATAGAAATCTATGGAATATACATATCCTGGTACTTCTTTATCATTTTTATAATCCCAATATAATATTTTTGCTCTTGCTACAATATTATTTTTGTTAACTATATTGTTTTTATACCATGTGTATATTTTTGACTTGTGTGAAGGTTTTAATTTTTCAAAATCTCTACACTTTTCTATTTTAGTAGCTTTTCCGAGCATAGTTTTATTTACTTGACTTTCTTCCATTCCTATATATGGAAAATCATAAATTGTCTCATTATTTGAAAGGCTTTTATTATATTCTTTTTCTATATCTTTTTGGCTAGTTTGAACTTCATATGTATAATTTTCTATATCTAACTTTTGTCTTTTTATATTTCTATTATGATATATTATTAAAATAAGCACTATACCAATTATTAATATTATATATCTCTTTTTCATAACCTATCTCCAATACTATATTTTATTAATACTTATAATATCATTACTTGGAACATTATAATCTTTATTCAAAATAACAATTTTTCCTTTTAATGTATTAGAATCTATATTTTTTAATTTTTCTATAATATCACCTTGATCTAAAGACGTTCCGAAAAATCCACTTTTTTCAATATTTTTATATTTAATTCTAAATGTAATTATATATTTTTCCCAATCATTAGCTTTATTCCAACATCCTTTATAATTAAGTATTTCTGGCAATCCTCTTAAGTTATTATCATAATCTAAATTCGCTTTTGCTGAAAAAAATGCACATATATTAGGATCTCGCAATTTTTTTATTAAATCACTCTCATTATAATTAGATAACTTTTTAATTATATCAAATTTACTATGTTTTATTAATTCTGTTCTATTTAAAATTCCATATTTTTTTAATGTTTTACATTTATCTTTATTTACAGAAATATGTTGCAATATAAATATATCGTCACTAGTTATGTTTATATTATCTTTTAATTGTTTTTTAGTTTCATTTATTCTATGTATTGTAGTATAGTCAATCAACATAACATTTTCTCCTACTTTTTCATTGTTACCCCATATATATCATATTTTTCTTATTTTTTCTATATCTTTTTGCGTGATTTCCAACTATTTTTATTAATACATTATTATAAATATTTTTTTAGTTCTCTTTTTAAAGTTATACTATTTTCTAATGAAATTCTATTGTTTATAACAGCAAGGTTTATCATTAAACAAACATGATTATAATTTTCGCAATCCAATATATCACTTATAATATACTCAGTTATTTCAAATTTAAAGTAATTTTCTAGCTTTTCTTTAAGTTCTTTAAATTCTCTATTTCTTATTTCGATTTTTTTTACAATATCTGAAATGTCAGTATCTGTATAATTTCTACAATATTTTTCCATATTATTTTCAACTCCTTTTCACATAATAATAACATATTCTCTCAATTTATTGAACTATTTTATTTAATTTTCTCTCAATTTGCTGAGAGGTTTTGTTCTATTAGTTTGCTAAAATTGAAAAATAGGGAAGAAGGTGTTATTTGATATGGATTTTTCTGATTTAATTGCTTTAAAAATAAAAGAATTAATGAATGAACGAAATATCACTATCTATAAATTAGAAAGTCTTTCTGGTGTATATAGTTCTACTATTGCCATGTTTTTAACTAGAAAAACAAAGACAATAAGATTAGAAAATTTACTATATATTTGTGAAGGTTTAGGAACTAATTTATCTGAATTTTTCGCAGATGAAAGATTTAAAGATGCAGAAGCTAAAGAATGGTTAAAAAAGAAAAAGTAATTGATAGATGTAAATTATTATTATTTTTTTATCAATTACTTTTTTATTATTGCAGTATTAATTATATAAATTTTTTATATTATCCTTATCTTCTGTTATTTCTATTCCCAGTTTATCTTTTAATATCTTTTCTATTTTTTTATTTTTATTAAGAAGTTCTTTAATTATTTTATAACAAGCATTTAATTCAATACTATTCATTCTTAATTTTTCTTCTAGTTCTTGATTTTCATTCATAATTTGATTATTTTCTATTTGTAATTCTGAATAATATTTTTTAGCATTTTTAACTTTAGATAATTCTAGTAATAAATCATGATTTTGTTTTATTAAACTATTATTATATTTTAATATTGGATAAATTAATTTTTTATCTACATTATCTTTTGTAAAATCTTCATATTTATAAAAATCTCGAACATCTTGATAAGTTATCATTTGTTCTTTTTCTTCCTTAAGATCTTCTTTTAATTGTTTCGTATTAAAAAAATTAGTCAATTTTTTCATATCATCAGTAGATATATGCTCTCTATTTGTATTTTCTTTTCCTCTTTCTAAATTAAATCCTTTCTCAGTAATATATTTATAAAATTGATTTTGTAATTTCTTATAACTATCTTTACCTTTCCAAAATTCACTTGCAGATATTTTTCGTATATTATTTCCTTTTTTATCTTTTGAATTTACCACTGGTATATATACTAAGTGCATGTGTGGAGTTTCTTCATCTAAATGAACAACAGCAGATAATATATTTTCTTTTCCGATTCCTTTATATTCTGTCATAAACTTAAAACATTCTTGAAAATATCTTTTGGTTTCGTTTTTTTCAATTTCATTGAAAAATGTATTATCTGAAGTTAATATTACTTCACAGACATATATACTATTTTTATGCAGTTGTCCTTGAAATAAATTATTTTCTTTTATTAATCTATTGTATTCTTTTAAATAACTCTTTTCTTTTGGTAGTTTTAAATGATAATTTTGACTTGTCTTTGACAAGTCTATATTTTTATTAGCATATTTCTTTTTGAATCTTTCATTATGAGGAGCTAACTTAATCATTTCATCTTTTGTATATTTTTCATTTCTTATAATTGCATAACTCATACAAAATTTTCTCCTCTCAATATATTTATTTTATTAAAAACTACTTTGCATAGCTTTAAGAGAACACGCTCGCAACCTTTTAATAAATAAAAATGAATATTATTTATTAAAAATCGTTTTGCTCACTTCAGTTCTCTAACACACTAGAGAACTTTGTTCCAAAATTCTCCGTGTGCCAGGGCTTTGCCCTTGGAACCCACAAAAATAGATGAATTTTTAAGTAAAATCCATCTATTTATATAAATTATTTTAAAATATTTTTATTTATTTTATCTTATTTTACCATTATTGTCCCCAATAAGTGCTGAAATGTGCAATATACCAATCTTCTTGCACACTCCCCGCAACCAACAAAATCAAAAAATAGCTTGTATCTAAGAATACAGGCTATTTTATTTTTCTTCACTAATTTATCTTTTTGTTTCTTTGTCAATAGTTGAGGTGAAAATTCTGTGAATCATTTATTTTTTAATTTTTCTCTGACTTTTTATTTATTTTTTAAAGTTGTACCTCTATAACTAAATTTCCATCCATATATTTAGCAATTATATTTCCTTTATTTATTTCTACTAATTGTTTAGCTATCGAGAGCCCTACTCCTGTTACATTGTTTGCATTTTCTACTGTAAAATACCTGTCAAAAATTTTTTGTACAGTTGTTGTATCTAATTTTTTTGCTTTGTTTGAAAATATTATCTTCCCGCTTCTTTCTAATTTTATTTTAAAATTCCCATCACTGTATTTAATCATATTTGATAAAATATTTTCAAATATTCTTATCAAAGAATTTTTATTTAAATTTTTATAAATCATTTCATTACATATATTTATTTCTGGAACTATATTTTTCTTTTTAAAAATACTATAATATTCTGCTAATATTTCTTCTAATATTTCATTTATACAGCAATTTTCTTTATCAATTTTCCACAATGTATCCATGGTTGTGGAAAATTTAAATAATTGTTCTGTTAATTCTATAAGTTCACTTGTTTTTCTTTTTATAATTTTTAAATATTTTTGCTTATTTTCTTCTCTCCTTATAATTTTACTTTTACTATTATTGACTTCCTCCGCTTCAATGTTATTTTCCATCAACTCTATATATCCACTTATTGCAGTAAGCGGAGTTCTCATATCATGTGAAATATTGGTTATTGTTCTTTTTAATTCTTCGCTCCCATTTTCATATTGAATTTTAACTTTTCTCAATTTTTTTAATTCTGTATTTAATTTACCTGCAACTTTCTTAATCTGTTTATTTGA
>ERZ827478.889-NODE-889-length-25664-cov-4.136671_pt1 | contig 25664 bp, 20 predicted proteins | sample MGYA00519705_ERZ827478 | MGnify/ENA primary metagenome ERZ827478 (study PRJEB31778, sample SAMEA3449318) | human gut metagenome | biome: human gut; feature: human-associated habitat; material: faeces | place: United Kingdom | collected 2010/2012 ... | reverse complement strand
CTTCGCTCCGTGAGAAGTGTTTTCTGCGACGCACATGTCGCCGCAGAAAACGATTGTTTTTGTTTTTCGCTGGGGCGAAAAACTCTGCGAGGCTTTTGACTGTCTCATGCCCGGCATCCGCAGGACAATTTTCAATTGATAATTAAAACCAGTAAATAAGTCTCGCTGAAAATCAAATATGTATGTTCATCACTGGCTGACGTAGCTTCTGATAGCGCCGGCTCCGGCGTACTTCTCAAAGCCGCTGCCGTTGGTGACTACCAGGGTGGGGGCCTGCTTTATGCCGTACTGCTTCACCAAGTCCGCATTGTCCTCGGCCATCAGCTTTTCGTACTTGAAGCCCGCCTTGTCCATATAGGAGCAGGCCAGACGGCAGTTGGGGCATGTGGGGGTGGCAAAGAGGATGGCCCGGGCCTCCGTGCTCACGGGAGCGGCGGCGGGGGCGTCGGCCTTGGGGATCTGCTCTCCCTCCTTCAGCGGGCCGTTGTGGCGCAGGGTGGAGTGGCCTATAACGTACTCTTTACGATCCTTGTATTCCTGGGTCTTGCCCACGTTCCAGTTCTGCACCGGGCGGTAATAGCCGGTGATGCGGCTGTAGACCTCGGCGCTCTCCCCGCACTCGGGGCAGGTGAACTGCTCGCCGGTGAGGTAGCCGTGGTTCTTGCACACGGAGTAGGTGGGAGAGAGGGTGTAATAGGGCAGCTTGTAGTTCTCGGCTATCTTCCGCACCAGGTTTGCCGCAGCCTCCCAGCTGGGCAGCTTCTCGCCCAGGAAGGCATGGAACACGGTGCCGGAGGTGTAGCGGGTCTGGAGATCGTCCTGGATATCCAGAGCCTCGAAGATATCTTCGGTGTAACCCACAGGCAGGTGGGAGCTGTTGGTGTAATAGGGCTCCCCACCGGGCTGAGCGGCGGTAATGATGTCGGGGTAGGTTTCCACATCGTGCTTTGCCAGACGGTAGGCAGTGGACTCGGCAGGGGTAGCCTCCAGGTTGTACAGGTCACCGTAGAGTTCCTGGTAGTCACTGAGGCGCTCACGCATATGATCCAGCACCTGCTTTGTGAACTCCTGGCACTTGGGGCTGGTCATGTCGGCCCTGACCCACTTGGCGTTGAGCCCGGCCTCGTTCATACCCACCAGGCCGATGGTGGAGAAGTGGTTGTCAAAATTGCCCAGATAGTACTTGGTGTAGGGGTAGAGGCCGGCATCCAGCAGCTTAGTGATGACGCTGCGCTTCACCTTCAGGGAGCGGGCCGCCAGATCCATCAGCTTGTCCAGCCGGGCATAGAAATCTTTCTCGTCCTTGGCCAGATAAGCCAGACGGGGCATGTTCAAAGTTACGACACCGATGGAGCCGGTGCTTTCGCCGGAACCGAAGTAGCCGCCGGATTTCTTCCTCAGCTCTCTCAGATCCAGACGCAGGCGGCAGCACATGGAGCGCACATCGGAGGGCTCCATATCGGAGTTGATGTAGTTGGAGAAATAGGGTGTGCCGTATTTGGCGGTCATCTCAAAGAGGAGCTTGTTGTTCTCGGTGGGAGACCAGTCAAAGTCACGAGTTATGGAATAGGTGGGGATGGGGTACTGGAAGCCGCGGCCATTGGCATCCCCCTCGATCATGATGTCGATGAAAGCCTTATTCACCATATCCATCTCCGCCTTGCAGTCGCCGTAGGTGAAGTCCATCTCCTTGCCGCCCACTATGGCGGGCAGATCCTTCAGGTCGGCAGGCACGGTCCAGTCCAGAGTGATGTTGGAGAAGGGAGCCTGAGTGCCCCAGCGGGAGGGGGTGTTCACGCCGAAGATGAAGGACTGGACGCACTGCTTGACTTCCTTGTAGCTGAGATTGTCCACCTTCACAAAGGGGGCCAGATAGGTGTCGAAGGAGGAGAATGCCTGTGCGCCCGCCCACTCATTCTGCATGATACCTAAAAAGTTCACCATCTGGTTGCAGAGGGTGGACAGGTGGCTGGCGGGAGAGGAATTTATCTTCCCCGGGATACCCAGGCCCTGCTGGATGAGCTGCTTCAAGCTCCAGCCGGCGCAGTAGCCGGTGAGCATAGACAGGTCGTGGAGGTGCAGGTCGCAGTTACGGTGGGCATCGGCTATCTCCTGGTCATAGACCTCGCTGAGCCAGTAGTTTGCGGTGATTGCCCCGGAGTTGGAGAGGATAAGTCCGCCCACGGAATAGGTGACGGTGGAGTTCTCTTTCACCCGCCAGTCCTCTATGTTCAGATACTTGTCCACAGTCTCCTTATAGTCCAGATAAGAGGACTTGGTGTTGCGCAGTTTCTCCCGCTGCTTGCGGTAGAGGATGTAAGCCTTGGCCACAGCCTCATAGCCGCCTCTGGAGAGCACGGCTTCCACGCTGTCCTGAATGTCCTCCACTGCCACCTTGCCCTCCTTTATCTTGGGCAGGAAGTCTGCGGAGACCTTAAGGGCCAGAAAATCTATCACATCGTCGTTATAATCCGTGTTGGTGGCCTCAAAAGCCTTTTTTATTGCGGCGGCTATCTTCTGTATATCAAAGTCGACTATCTTGCCGTCCCGCTTCACTACCTGATACATATCCCTTATCCTCCTTTTTGTCTTTCCATGTATCTGTCATACTCCCCTGACCTGTACCGAGGGAACCAAGTTCCTCAGGCCCTCGGCCAGAGCGTGCATTTCCTTTTCATTGAAGGCGCCCAGGCCCTCTATATCCAGCACATTTCCGGAGTCCTTGAACTGCTGGAGGTAATACTCCTTGGCTCCCCGAATCCACTTTGCCGCGCCCTGCAGGCTTTCCTGCGTATGCAGCCCCTTCACCACCGTGGTACGGAATTCGTAGTCCACCGCACCGGTAAGCAGAAAGTCTTTCGATCTCTCTATCGGGGCCAGCTCCAGCTTGTCCAGGCCCACGGTACGGGCATAGAGCTCAGGGGCGTTTTTAATGTCCATGGCCACCCTGTCCACCAGGCCGTCCCTCACCAGCTTCATAAGAAGTTCTGGAAAAGAGCCGTTGGTATCCAGCTTTATCCTGTAGCCCAGAGCTTTTATCCGGGAGAGGAAGGCGCCTATGTCCTTATGCAGCAGAGGCTCGCCGCCGGTGACGGCTACCCCGTCCAGCACACCTACACGCTTCTTCAAAAAGCTCAGCACCTGCTCCTCATCGGTGTCCTGCACCAGCTGCTCCGGCAGCACCAGGGATGCGTTATGGCAGAAAGGGCAGCGGAAGTTGCAGCCGCCGGTAAACACCGTGCAGGCCACCTGCCCGGGGTAATCCAGCAATGTAAGTTTTTGAAGTCCTGAAATGAACATGGCGATACCTCTCTTTTGCGTGCTCCCCTACATTACCACCATATGGGCCCCTTGTCAATAGGATTTCACTATATATTGGAATAAAGACAGGGTTGTAACCGTTTTGACCACAAAATATAGTGCCGGGCTGCGTACAGCCGCAGCCCGGCACCGAGGGATATTCTACTTCATAAGTATGTTTATTTCAAGAGCAAAATATTGCTTTTTCAAATCTTGTAAAATTCTCCAAAATTTCGTTTAAAAATTCTACATGGTACTTTTTACCAAGGGCTTCGATTTTATTTTTTCCCGGCCACTGCCGCCAGCTTCCGCTCCCGGCGCTCCAGTACTTCCCGGCTCTTGGGCTGTATATCCCCTGCCCTGGTAAGGGCCCATTTGGTCATAGAGGGGCCCACCAGCTGATACACCAGTACCGCAAACAGTACCACATTTCGTATCATGGTGCCGTCCCCCGGCAGAGTGGAGGCAGTGACGCACATGCCCAGGGCTACCCCGGCCTGAGGCAGCAGGGTGATACCCAGGTTCTCCACCACCTTCTCCTCACAGCCTGCAAATTTGGCGGACTCCCGGGCCCCGATATATTTCCCCAGGGAACGGAAAATGATATACACCAAGCCTATTACCACGCTGCTTAACTGTTGGAATACCCCCAGCTCCAGCTGAGCTCCGGATATTACAAAAAACAGCACCAACAGGGGCGCAGTCCAGCGGTCGGCATTGTCCATAATCTCTTTGGACAGAGGGCAAAGATTGCAGAACACCGTGCCCAGCATCATGCACACCAGCAGGGAGGAAAATCCCAGCGTAGCCGGACCCATGGGAATACTGAGCATGGACAGGGCCACAGTGAGGAACACGAAGCTGATGGTCATGGCCAGGCGGTTGGTGTTGGAGTGGAAAAACTTTTCCAGATGGCTCAGGCCCAGACCTGCGGCGGCTCCCAGCAGCAGGGAGGCAAATATTTCAATGGTGGGGTTAATTATAATGGTATACACATCCACCGCACCGGAGCTCAGAGCCTTGGCTACGCCGAAGGATACGGCAAAGAGTATAAGCCCCACCGCATCGTCCAGGGCCACTATGGGCAGCAGCAAATCGGTGAGAGGGCCCTTGGCTTTGTACTGGCGCACCACCATCAGGGTGGCGGCGGGGGCAGTGGCGGTGGCGGTGGCTCCCAGGGTCAGCACCGCCGGGATGGTCATGGCCTGGGGCATGGCAAAATGCACCAGCAGCAGCGTCAGATCCACCAGGGCAGTGGTGACAACAGCCTGGGCAATGCCCACTATGAAGGCCTGGCGGCCCGTCTCCCGCAGCTGCTCCAGGCGGAACTCATTGCCTATGGAAAAGGCTATGAAGCCCAGGGCCAGGTCGCTTATTACGGCCAGGCGATCCAGCTGCTCGTAACTGTTGAAGCCCAGGCCCGGCACCCCAAGCGCCCCCAAAAGGCAGGGCCCTATCAGTACTCCGGCTACCAGATAGGCTGTGACATCAGGCAGATGAAGGTTCTTCACGGCACGGGTCATCATAAGGCCGGCAAACATGGCAACGGATATGGAAAGCAAATCAGTCATTGCAGATCCCCCTTTTAGCCGGATAATTATAGGACTAAAATTCCGGGAATTCAACTCGAAAATACTACCAAATCCGCAGCAAAAGTTTCCTCCGTTTTTTTTGCTGCTTGACAATGGCCAGAGGCTTTGCTATAGTATAATTAACAATTAAGTTAATTGTTAAAGGAGTTGATGCATATGGGCCTGCAAAATACGCTGCGGGCGTTGGCGGACCCCATCCGCCGCGAGATCCTGTCCCTTCTGAAAGCCGGGCCCATGTCCGCCGGGGATATATGCAGCCACTTTACGGTGACGGCAGCGGCAGTGTCCCGGCACTTGTCGGTGCTGCGGGAGGCGGACCTGATAAGGGACCACCGGGAGGGCAAGTTTATTTACTATGAGCTGAACACCTCAGTACTGGAGGAAATAATGCTCTGGATTACCGAGCTGAAAGGAGACAAGGACGATGCTTAAGAAGAACATTAAAGCAATTATAATCAGCAGCACTATAATCCTGCTGCCCTTGCTGGCGGGGCTTATACTGTGGCAGCGGCTGCCGGAGCAGCTGCCCATGCACTGGAACGCTGCCGGAGAGATAGACGGCTGGGGCAGTAAAACGACGGTGGTATTTGGAGAAAGTCTGGGCTTGCTGGCCATACACTGGCTGTGCATTGCCGTCTGCTTTGCCGACCCCAGAAACAAGGGTCAGAGCGGCAAAGCCTTGGGGCTTGTGCTGTGGGTCTGCCCGGCCCTGTCTGTGCTGATTGGGGCTGTCACTTATCTCACGGCTCTGGGAATCCATCCCTTCAGCATGGATAAGATAATGCTCATATTCATGGGCCTTCTGTTCATAGTAATAGGCAACTACCTGCCCAAGTGCCGCCGGAATTACACCATCGGCATAAAGGTGCCCTGGGCCCTGGACAACGAGGAGAACTGGAATGCCACCCACCGTTTTGCCGGGAAGCTTTGGGTAGGCTCAGGAATAGTGGTCATTATCCTCTCCTTCCTGCCCTGGCAGGAGCTGGCCTTCTGGGTGAACATGGCAGTGATACTCATTGCCGCCCTGGCCTCCTGTGTCTATTCCTATATATATTACAGAAAGCAGCTGCGGGAGGGCCGCTGGTAAAAGGCAATATAAATACTTCTTATATTTTTAAAAAAGTCAATAATATAGATACAGCCTGCCGGGAGAGCCGGCAGGCTGTATCTATTTATTCTCTTTTCCCACAGGATATTATCCGTAGTTCTCTTATGCCTTGATTTCCTTCTTGGATTCCACATTGCGGATTACGAAAAGGACGGCCACAGTGAGTATAGTGCCCACAACGAAGCAGATGACGGCGTTCTGGACAAAGCCCGCCACTATGTAGGTCACGAAGCTGACGGCGGCCACAGTGATGGCGTAGGGCAGCTGGGTAGACACGTGGTTCAGGTGCTCCACCTGGGCTCCGGCAGAGGCCATGATGGTAGTATCGGAGATGGGAGAGCAGTGGTCGCCGCAGACGGCGCCGGCGCAGCAGGCGGAGATGCCGATTATCAGCAGGCTGCTGGAGGCGGGGAAGATGGCGGTGACTATGGGGATGAGGATGCCGAAGGTGCCCCAGGAGGTGCCGGAGGCAAAGGCCAGGATGCAGGCCACCACGAAGATGACGGCGGGCAGCATGCTGTACAGGCTCTCGGAGGCGCCGAACATCAGATCACGGACATACTCGGCGGCGCCCAGGGTGCTGGTCATGGTCTTCAGGGACACGGCCATGGTGAGGATGATGATGGGGGGGACCATTGCGATAAAGCCCTTGGGCACGCAGGCCATGGCCTCCTTGAAGCTGAGGACCCGGCGGGCGCACATATAGATAACGGTGAGGACGAGAGCGATGAGGCCGCCCCAGGGCAGTCCCACGAAGGCATCGGTATTGCCGAAGGCGCCGATAAAGTCCCCGGCACACTCGGTGCCGCCCCAGGCGTCCACGCCGAAGAAGCCGCCCACGTATATCATGCCCACAGTGCAGGTGATAATAAGCACGATAACGGGGAAGATAAGGTCAAAGACCCGTCCCTTGGGATTTGCGGCCTCTTCCTCCTGCCCCTCCAGGCCGCCCAGCTTTCCTTCCAGCTGAGCCGCCATCTCATGGATGCGCATGGGGCCGTAGTCAAACTTCATGAGAGTGATTGCGATGATGAATACAAAGGTCAGCAGGGAGTAGAAGTTATAGGGTATGGCCCGGATGAAGAGCTCTATACCGCTGAATCCCGCATCCAGGTCGGCAGCCACGCCGGAGACTGCGGCGGCCCAGGAGGATATGGGAGCAATCATGCACACAGGAGCTGCGGTGGCGTCGATGATATAGGAGAGCTTGGCCCTGGAAATACGGTGGCCGTCGGTGACGGGGCGCATGACGGAGCCCACGGTGAGGCAGTTGAAGTAGTCGTCTATGAAGATGAGCACGCCCAGCACGAAGGTGGCCAGGGTAGCGCCTACACGGGTCTTGATATTTTTTTCCGCCCAGCGGCCAAAGGCGGCGGAACCGCCGGAGCTGTTGACCATGGCAACGATTATTCCCAGAATGACCAGGAACAGAAAAATACCCGCATTATCCGCAATGGCAGTGATAAAGCCGGAGTTGAGGGCGGTGTCCAGCGCGGCTACCGGGGCAAAATTCGCGCAGAAGAGGGCGCCCACCAGCACACCGATGAACAGGGAGGAGTAGGCTTCCTTGGTGATAAGGGCCAGAACTATGGCCAGGATGGGGGGCACCAAAGCCCAGAAAGTACCGTACATCTTGTGTACCTCCAAAAATTTAGTTAATATATTTTTAAGCTGCCGCCCTGTTTGGACACCGGCTTTAAATATACAAAAGAAAAAGCCACGGACAAAGCAGCTGCTGTCCATGGCGTAAAAGGCGATATTCCCTCTGACAGCTCTCCGCTTGCGCGACAGTCCGCCGGATATTCTCCGTCGGCCCAGCGATACCTGCCCAGGAAAACAGATACCCTTCGGCGGTGGCCCCTTTCGCTCCGCGATTCCTGTCGCTGCGTGGGAGTTACTTTTGAACACCGCGCCTCTGTTAAGTTGTTACAATTATATAACATATGTCTTTTTTGTCAACAGGAAAAACGTTCCTTGTCGAATTCTCATGGTTTTTCTCCAAGATACCTGTGGAAAAACCTGTGGTTTATGTGGATTGTGCATAGAATATGAACAAATTCTTTGATTATTCAGTAAATACATCCTTTGAAGCAGGCTTTGGCCGCTTTAGCGTAGGGCACATGCTCTGTCTGCTTGCAGCAGCGGTGCTGTTTATCACGTCATTTCTGCTTGGCCGCAGCAAGCCGGCCCTGAGCCGCACAATGGCCCGCGTTGCCGCCTATACCGCTTTGGGCCTGGAGCTGGGCCGGGCGGCCCTGATGCTGTCTCTGGGGGTATACGGCAGAGGCAGCCTGCCTTTGCACCTGTGTACCCTGTCGGTGTATCTGTGCTCTATATATGCTCTGCGCCCCGGCCCGCTGCTTGGCCAGTTCCTCTATGCCTTTACCATGCCCGGAGCCGCCTTTGCCCTGGTGTTTCCTGACTGGGCAGACTATCCCCTCCTGCATTTCGTCAGCCTCAGCTCCTTTGGCCTTCATATTCTGCTGGTACTGTGTCCCCTGCTTTTCTTGGCCTGCGGCGATATACGCAGGGATATCCGTCTCTTGCCCGGTTCCATTGTACTCATGCTGATCCTGGCAGTGCCGGTGCTGGCTGTGAACCGGCTCCTGGGCACAAACTATATGTTCCTCAGCTGGCCGCCTTCCGGCACGCCTCTGGATTTGTTTGCTCACTTGGGCCGTCCTGGCTATTGGCTGGGCTTTGTCCCTCCGATTCTGGGTGTGTGGCTGCTGCTCTACTGCTCACAGCTGCTGCCGCTGCAAAAAAAATTTCGGAAATCATCTTTGAGCAAGGAAAAAACTGGAACAAAAAAAAGACAAAATCCGTCATAAAATCATAAAATACGGCAACTATTGTGCCGCGGTCTAAGGGGAAGCATACTTGTGATGTACTATTTGATATTCTATGCGGTGGATATGCTGCTGTGGTCGGCGGCTCTGGTGCTGGCCCTGACAGTAATCCACCTCATCAGCGGCCACAAGCTGAGCTGGGCCCAGCGTTTCTGGATACTGGTCCTGGCCCTATATCTGGCCGCGGTATATAATGTAGCCGGCGCCCCCGAGCTGCCCTATATCTACCCCAATTTTAATGTAAATCTCATCCCCCTTGTGGATATCCGCAGCGACGTGTGCGCCTATCTCATAAACTCCGGGCTGAATATCATTCTCTTTATGCCTCTGGGTTTTATCCTCCCCCTGCTGTGGAGTCGCTTTCGCAGCAAAAAGCGGCTGGTGATCACGGGCTTTTTCTTCTCCCTGGCTATTGAACTGTCCCAGCTGCTCAACTACCGCATAACCGATGTGGACGACCTCATTATGAACACTCTGGGTGCCTGGCTGGGCTATGAGCTGCTGATGTACCTCCACAGGCACAGCTCAAAGGGGCTGCTCATATCCTCGGCGGACAGCGGGCGCAGGCAGCTTGCGGTGATCGTCATTGTGGTGGTTTTGATAATGTTTGTGCTGCGTCCCTATATCACCGCATGGGTGGCGGAAATTATGCTGTGAAAAGGAAAAAATCTTCTTGACTTTGGCGCGCCGGTGAATTATAATGGTCAAGCTTCAAAGTTAATATTTCTTTTTCTTGAGCAAACACGGAGATGTCGCGTAGTTGGTCGAGCGCGCACGATTGGAAATCGTGTAAGGGTCAAAAGCCCTTCGAGAGTTCGAATCTCTCCATCTCCGCCACACCGGGGCAAGCGCCGCAGCGCTTGCCCCTTTTTTATAAATCCGGGAAAGGAAGGCAAAATCTATGAGTGACACTGTGAGCGATGTCATGGGCGATGCTGTGGGCGATGCCGTGGGTGATGCCACTGAGCTGTTCACCACCATGGGGCTGGACGCAGTAAAGGCCGCTATGGCTGCAAAGTTGCTGTCGGCCCTCATTCTGGCGCTGGTCTCCCTGATAATCATCAAGATCATAACCAGAATACTCTATAATATATTTGAAAAGACCCGCTTTGAGCGGGGCATGAAGGATTTTCTTCTCTCCGCCTCCAAGGTCTGCCTCTGGTTCATAGCCGCCACCATGGTGGCTACCACCCTGGGCGTGGATGCGGCTTCCCTGGTGGCAGTGCTGTCGGTAGCGGGTCTGGCCCTGTCCCTGAGCATCCAGGGCATAATGACCAATCTCTTCTCCGGCATAACCTTGCTGGCCACCCGTCCCTTTTTGGCCGGAGATTTTGTGGAGATAAACAATGTCAGCGGCACGGTGAGCACTATCGGCCTGTTTTACACCGTTATCACCACCGTGGACAACAAGCGCATCTCCATCCCTAACAACGAGATAAGCAGCTCCAAAGTCATAAACTACACCCACGAGCCCCAACGCCGGATAGAGCTGTTTTTTGGTGCCAGCTACGACGCATCCACCCAACAGGTGAAGGATGCACTGATGGAGGCCATCAATGCCGAGGGGCGTATACTTTCCGATCCTGCCCCCTTTGTGGGGCTGCACGCCTACAAGGACAGCTGCATAGACTATGTGCTCCGGGTCTGGTGTAAGAGCGAGGATTACTGGCCGGTGTACTATGCCCTCAACGAGTCGGTGCGTGAATGTTTTGATCGTCACGGCGTGGAGATGACCTACAACCACCTGAATGTACACATGGTGAACAACTGAATTTTTCAAGAAATAAGAACAGCAAACCGGCGGAGGAGCCTTGGCTCCTCCGCCGGTTTGCTTATCCATGTTATTTTGTCCTCTTGTTTTATATCTTCTCTCCGCCGATGTATACGGCCTTGCGCCCCAGCTGCTCATCGCACAGGACGAAGTCTGCCAGCTTGCCCTCCTGGATTGAGCCTATCTCCCCGTCGCATCCCAGCTCCCTGGCGGGGATGATAGTGGCGGAGTTTATAGCCGTAGCTGCCGGTATGCCGAAATCTATTGCATTGAGCATGCACTGATAGAGATTGGAGGCAGAGCCTGCTATAGTACCGTCGGCCAGTCTTGCGATATTGTCCTTTAAAAATACTTGCTGTCCCCCCAGCTCGTACTCCCCGTCGGGCATGCCGCAGCAACGCAAGGCGTCGGACACCAGGCAGATGCGCCCCGGGAAGAGCTTGAAGGCCATGCGCACAGAGCTGGGATGGACATGGAGCCCGTCGCAGATAAGCTCCGCCACCACGCACTCCCGCTCGGAGGCGGCCCCTATCACGCCGGGCTTGCGGTGGTGTATGGGGGGCATAGCATTGAAGAGGTGGGTCAGGTGCCTGGCCCCGCTTTGGAACACAGCGGCAGCCTGCTCATAGTCGGCGTCGGTGTGGGCCACAGACACAGTGCAGAGCTTGCTGGCCTTCTCTGCAAAGTCCGCCGCCCCGGGCAGTTCCGGAGCTACATCCGCAATGCGGACGAGGCCGCCGCAGCCCTCATACAGCTTTTTGAAAGCCTCAAAATCCGGGTCCCTCAAATAGGCCCCATTCTGGGCCCCTTTCTTTTTCTCAGAGAAGAAGGGCCCTTCCATCTGTATTCCCATGAGCCGGGCGCCTCCCACCGGAGTCTTCTCCCGGTACTCTGCTGCCGTGGCAAAAGCGGCGGCCAGGACATCGTAGGGCAGAGTCATGGAAGCGGGGGCAAAGGAGGTCACGCCGTTTGCTGCCAGATACCGGCCCATGGTTTTCAGCCCCTCCAGCTCTCCGTCGGAGAAGTCCGCCCCGGAATTTCCGTGGTTGTGTACATCCACCAGACCGGGGATCACAAAGGCGCCCTCCAGATCCACGCCGGATTCCTTTGTCTCTCCCTGGAATACTCCGGCAAAACGGCCTTCCTCCACCCGGAATCCTCCGTGGGCAAAGCCTGCGCCGTTGAAAATAAACGCATTCTTATACAGCATAAAAAGCCCTCCCTGTCTTTTTTATTCGATTCTATCACAGCCGCCCGCCGCCCGCAATAGAGGCGAAAAGCTTTACTAAAAAAAGAATAAAAAGAAGCCCCTGCTGCAAGCAGGAGCTTCTTCTGAACACAAATGAACGCAAAATCACTCTGCGGCTTCGGCCAGCCATACATTGCACTTCTGGGTCACGCCGTTACACTCGGCCACCAGGACCACGCCGCCGGCTTTGGCCTTGTGGATGGACACCTCGCAGCTGTTGTCTCCGGTGGATTCCACGGTGCAGTATTCGCCGGCATCGTCGCCCTCAATGTACCAGTTGACCTTGACGCCGGTAACGGTGGCAGGCATAATCTGGGCTGTCAGCGGGATGGGAGCTTCCCCCACACGCATCTGGAATTCCGTCTTTTCTTCGGTGTAGTACATGATGCGTATGCTCTCCACGGTGGGCGTGGGGGTGGGTGAAGCGGTGGGCGGAGCTTCTATCAGAGGTGTATAAGTTGCCGCAGCGGGAGTCAGCATATCGTTACTGGGCTTTTCGGAGCCGCTCAGTCCGGTAGACACCATAACAATAACTGCCAGGATAACTGCCACCACAAGGATAAGGCCAAATATCATCTGCCATTTTGTGTTCGTTTCGGCACGCTCATAAGAGGCGGTCCCCCTGACCGTTCCGGGAGTTGTGCCGGGAGTGCGCCCGCTCTGGGTCACCCGACGGGTACCGCAGTTAGGGCAGCGGCTGCGCATGGAAGAAAATGTCTCGCCGCAGCGGCGGCATTTTACTTCAGGAATCATGCTCATACAAGTTCCTCCGTTCTTATGCAAAAAACAAATGGTTTGCTGCTTTATAAATAATACATCTTCTTTTGTGTTTCGTCAAGAGTTCTCATGCCCCGGAGGCCGTTTTTGCCGCTATTTGCGGCTTGAATTCCCCACTTATTCCCCAATTTTGCTGGATTTTCCCCTTTATACGGCAAAATTTCCCGGGCCCTTATCCACTTTGCCCTATACCTCAGCCAAAAGCTTTGGTGATGATGCACATAGGCTCCCTTCACAATCTGATTGAAAAAGGCCGGGCAGAATGTTAAAATAGCTTATCAACAGCCTCCGGCACAGTTTCCATGTTTGGGGAAAGGTGAAAATATATGGCAAAGGAAATCACAAGAATAGTGCTCACCGGCGGGCCTGCCGCCGGGAAGACCACCCTTATCAGCAGGATACTTAAGGAGTTCAAGCCCGAGGACGGCTGGCATGTGATAACCATACCGGAAACCGCCACGGAGCTTATCTCCGGCTTTGGCATCCGTCCCTTCGGCAATTGCGTCACTATGGAGGAATTCCAGTATTTTGTCATTGAGGATCAGCTCCACAAGGAAAAGCTGGCTCTTAAAGCCGCCCAAATGGTGCCGGAGGAAAAGGTGCTGCTGATATACGACCGGGCAGTAATGGATGACAAAGCCTATGTCAGCGACAGCCAGTTCAAGGAAATACTCTCCCACTTCGGCAAGACGGAGGAGCAGATCCTCTCCGGTTATGACGCAGTGCTGCATCTGGTGACCTGTGCCAAAGGTGCGGAATATGCCTACAACTTCGGCAACGCCGCCCGATATGAAAGTCTGGAGGATGCCCGGGCCAAGGACGATCTCACGCTCCGGGCATGGAGCGCCCACCCATCTCTGTACATTATTGACAACTCCATAGATTTTGAGGACAAGATAAACAGGGCCATCGCCCAGATCTACCGCATCGTGGGCCAAAGTGCCCCGGCGGTGGAAAAGAGGAAGTTCCTCATCTCCATGCCGGACTGTGAGACACTGACGGAGAAGTACGGGGCGGTGAGCGTGGAGATGATGCAGATATACCTCAACTCACCCAATCCCCAGGTAGAGCGGCGCATCCGCCAGCAGAAAAACGGCGGCGGCTACCTGTACTTTTACACCGAAAAGCGCATAGCCCAGGACGGGACCCGCTGGGTCACTGAAAAACCCGTATCCGAAAAGGAGTATGTGTCTTACCTCATGGACAGCGACCTGTCCCTCCACGCGGTTCGAAAGCTGAAATACCGTTTCGGTTACAAGAACACCCGCTTGGAAATCGACGTGTACCCCTTCTCCCGGGAAAGGGCAGTGCTCTTTGTATACGGCTCGCGTGAGGAGCTCCAGCTGCCGGAGGAGCTGAACATCATCAAAGAAGTTACCGGAGATCCGGCATACAAAAACCGTCAACTGGCAATGTCTCAGATTCTGTAAACTAAATTATTTCAATCCTTCTCTTCTTCAACAGCCTGCAAAGTCAAAATGCACGACCGTTTAAATTTTCGGTCGTGCATTTTTTCATTAAAATATCTTTTCCGTCGCCATTACAGCGGAACTTTATCCAAATAATCGTATATTGCAGAATGCTACAGAAAATTACAAAAGAAAGTCCTTGCTTCCGCATTATGTCGACCTTATAATAAATTTGCTTTTAATTATGTCAACGCTTATATGTAAATCGTTTTATTTTTGCGTGTTCGGCGCAGTCTGGGAGAGAGAGAAAGAAATGTTGAAATTTTACCGGGATATCCTACGTACCGGGGCAGTAGCCCTGGCTTTTATACTGTTTTTTGCCTTTCTCTCCCCCTCTGCCCAGGCTCAGCACACCGGCCACGAGGGCTGGAAGGCAGTCACCTCCGGCAACAAGAGAACACTGACGGACGGCCAGTACTATCTCAAAGATGACTTCAAGGGCGACATCGTCATAAAGGGCCAGGTGGAGCTGTGTCTTAACGGTCACAGCATCACCGGCACCGGCACCGGCAGCGTCATCACCGTCTCCGACGGTGCCAGCCTCACCCTGCATGACTGCGGAGAGAGCGGCTGCATTACCGGCGGCCAGGCCACCGAGGGTGGCGGCATCTTTCTGGGTGAAGGTTCTGCTCTCAGTATGGAAGGCGGATGCATAACCGGCAACCAGGCTACCCGTGGCGGCGGCATATATGCCGGGGAGAACTCACTGCTGTCCGTGAGCGGCGGGGAAATGGTGGAAAACGTCTCCAAATCCGGCGGCGGCATATATGCCAAGTGCCCGGCGGAGATCTCCTCCTGCCTCATAAAAGGCAACACCGCAGAATATAACGGCGCCGGTATTTATGCCGAGGCGGGCCGGGATCAGCAGCTGAATCTGGCATCGGTCACGTTAGAGGGCAACAGCTCCGGCGGACACGGCGGCGGCATATATATCAAGAACTGCGTCCTGAACCTGCTCAGCGGAACCGTGGATGGCAATCAGGTTACCGCAGCCCACGCCTGCGGCGGCGGCGTATACATAGATGAATATGCCGGCTTCACCATGGGCCAGGGAGTGAAGATAAGCAATAATTCCGCCGCGAACTCCGGCGGCGGCGTGTGCGTCAGCGGAGGTACACCCGCCTCAGACTTTGTCATGAACGGCGGCGAGATCAGCGGCAACAGCGCCATAAACGGCGGCGGAATAGCCACCACCGGCGTAGGCTGCTTTGAGATTCTGGGCGGCAGCGTCAAAGACAACAGCGCCTCCATGGACGGCGGTGGAATATATGTGAGCTTTGCCTTCACCCGGGACGTGAGCAAGCTCATCTCCGGCTGCACCATTGAAGGGAACTCTGCGGTAAACTACGGCGGTGGCATTTTCCTTCAGGGCAACAGCTTTATCGATGTAGAACTCTGCGGGAACAGGATAGAGAACAACAGCGCTCTGGACGGCGGCGGTGTCTATGTAAACGAGCTTGAGAACCTGAGTCTCTCCGGCAGCCTGTATATTGACGGCAACCAGTGCAGCGGCCGCGGGCCCAATCTCTATCTCCACAGCTATGAGACCATGGCAGTCAGCTCTCTCCAGAACAGCAGCACTATCGGCCTCAGCCTGGAGTATGCAGAAAACAGCACCTTTACCCGGGATGCTGAAGAGATCGCCCAGTCCCTGGAAGACTGCTTTATCAGTAATATCGACGGTTTTGGTATCATAACCGGTTCCACAGGTCAGCTTCAGTTTTCTCTCGCCTGCCGGGTGGATTTCGATGCCAAAGGCGGCACGGTGGATGAGGGCTACCGCATGTACACCAACGGCGAGGCTCTTGGCGCCCTGCCCATACCCGAGAAGGACGGCTACACCTTCACCTATTGGGATTACAGCGGCCGCCGCGTCAGCGAAAGCGACATTGTCACCTTTGACAAGACTCTCACCGCAAACTATGAGTTCAACAACTATACCCTGAGCTTTGACCCCAACGGAGGCGGCGGCTCCATGGACGATCAGTCCTGTCGCTACACCGTGCCCTTCAGGCTCTCCAAATGCAGCTTTGTCAAAGACGGCTACGTCTTTGCCGGCTGGAGCCTGAGTCCCAACGGGCCGGTGGAATATACCGACAACGAGGATGTCTGCAACCTCTGCGGCGAGGCCGGAGGCAAGCTGACTTTGTATGCCCAGTGGCGCACTCAGCCTGCCCAGTCCCTCACCCTGCCGGAAAGCCTTGAACTGGCAGTGGGCGAGATACGTCAGCTCTCCTTTACCGCCCAGCCTGCGGACAGCGATATAAGCGGCCTGGTGTACTCCGTGGATGACGAGGACATAGCCGTGGTGGACAATCAGGGCCGGATCACCGGTATCGCTCCCGGTACCGCTGAGCTCAGCGTGGAGACCGAGACCGGCAACATCTTCCGGTGCAGTCTGGATGTGGGCCGCCGCACTGCCGAGCTCTCCGACTTCGTTTTCAGTCAGGAGCGCAGCTTCAGCTATGACGGCAGCGGCAAGACCCCTGTGCTGGTCTCCTATCCGGAGGGCATGTCCATCTCCGTGAGATACCTGTGTCTGGAAGACGGCAGCGAGAGCCAGGAGATTCCCAGCCGCCCCGGCAGCTACAGCATATACATCGATGTGGAGGAAAATGACAGCTTCGAACAGACTCAGGGTCTTACGGACAGTGCCTGGAGTTTCTCCATCGTACAGGGCAGCCAGCAGCCCCTGAGCATAAAGGGCATACCCGAGGCCGTATACTACGGCCAGGCCTTTACTCTCAACACCGTCGGCGGTTCCGGAGACGGGGCTTTGAGCTGGCAGCTCAGTTCCGGCAGCTGTGCCGTGGTCAATGCCGAGACCGGGGATGTATATATCACCGGCACTGGAGACTTCACCGTTTCAGTCACCAAGATGGGAGACGGCGTTTACGACGATGTGAGCGCCAGCGTCTCCATCACCGCCATGAAGCGGCCCCTGTATGTGGAGAGTGCTCCCGAGGTTGTGACGGAGAAAGTCTATGACGGCAGCGACAGTGCCCAGCTTCTCTCCCCCGGCGTCATAAGCGGTTTCCGGCCCGAGGATGAGGGCAGCATACCCGTCAATGCCCAGGCACGCTATGAGGACAAAAACGCCGGCTATGGCAAGACCGTCACCGTCAGCTATGATCTGGGGGAATACGCCCAGTACTACCAGGCCCCCGAGGATTGGGCCGTATATGACTGCGTCATCTATCCCATGACCGCTGAGATCGCCTGGGATTACAGTGAGCCGCTGACTTACTGCGGCGATTGGCAGCAGGTGGGAGCCTACATCTCCAACGCCCTGGACGGAGACAGTGTCAGCTGCACCGGGTACGAGGGCGGCAGCGCCCTGAATGCCGGCAGCTATGAAGCCTGGGTCACCGCCCTGGACAATCCCAATTACAGTCTGGAAGGTGCACAGGGCAACTATCTCAGCTGGAGCATACAGCCCAAGACAATAACCGTGACAGCCGATCAGCTGAGCAAGGTCTACGGAGATGTGGACCCCAGCTTCAGCTACAGCTGTTCCGAAGCGGAACTGCCTCCCCTAACCGGTGAACCGGAGAGGGACTACGGTGAGGATGTAGGCGCCTACTATATCCGCCAGGGCAGCCTTGCCCTGGCCGACAGCCCGGACTTTCCCGCGTCAAATTACGTGCTGGAGTTCGTGGACGGGCTTCTCACGGTAAATGTGGCAGGCAACGATATATATAATTTCTCCTGTTCCGACACAGCTTACGGCTCTCAGCCCATGCCCAGCGCCATGTCGGCTTACGGCAGCGTCAGCTTCAGCTACAGCCAGGACCCGGAGGGCTGGTTCGGTCCCTGGGATGAAGACAATTCTCCCGGCCTGTGGTATGTAAAGGCCAGTGTGGAGCCCACCTTCAACTATAAGGGTGCGGAAGCCGTTCTCCCCTTTACTTTGCTCAATGAGGAATTCCAGTCCTTCGTGGAGCTTGAGCCCATACATTTAGGCACAGATGGCGATGTATACGGCAATGTATTCGCAGCCCTGCCATCCCAGGTGGAACTCATCAACAACCGTGGCCTGAAAAGCCAGTACAGTGCCCAGGTTCAGTGGGACCCGGATACTATCGGCTATGATCCCTCACTGCAGGGAGCACAGGTGCTCACCGTCACCGGCACAGCCACACTGCCTCCGGAGGTAAACAACTCCCAGGGGCTGTCCCTGGACGTAAGCATTCTGGTGTACCTTGAGCCCGGCCTTCCCGGCGGCTCCGTCTCCCAGCCCGGTTCCTCCGGCAGCGGCCTTACCCCCCTGCCCGGTTCTTCCGGCAGCGGCGGGCTGAATCCTCTCCCCGGTTCTTCCGGCGGCATAGATCCTTTCCTGTAAATTAAAAACTATATAAACGGGCATTGTCCCACAAAGAGACAGCCGCCGCAGAAAATCTGCGGCGGCTTGAATATTGTAATATCTGTGCTCAGGCCCGCTCATGGCCGTAGCTGGCCAGCATCTCGTCTTTCAGGTCCATGAGCTTGGGGGATAGATCCACGTAGTACTGGTGGGGGAAGTCAAAACGTTTGACCTCCGGCCAAAGGGTACTGACATTATAGGCGCAGGCCGTCTTTATTTCCTTCAGGCTTGGCAGCTTGTATACCAGTTCGCCGTCCTTGAAGATGGGCACCAGCAGCTCCACGGCCCGGAAATTCCGCATGGTCTTGCGCTTCCAGCGGTCATGGGGGTGGCAGATCTCCAGGGGCTGGGAGTCGTCCACGGTCTCGTCGTGGAGGCAGATATAGTCTGCCTCGGCCATGCCGGTATCCCTGTTGAAGAAACGGTATACCTTTTTGAAGCCCGGGTTTGTGATTTTGCCCACGTTCTCGCTGACCTTTATTTTGGGTATGATGTTCCCCTTGTCATCCTCTACTGCGCAGAGCTTATACACCCCGCCGAACACCGGGTCGCTCTTGGATGTGATTAGGCGTTCGCCCACGCCGAAGGAGTCGATTTTTGCCCCCTGACGGATGAGCTCGGCAATAAGCCTCTCGTCCAGGGAATTGGACACGGTGATGCTGCACTCTGTCCAGCCCGCCTCGTCCAGCATTTTCCTGGCCTGCTGGGTAAGATAGGCCATGTCACCGGAGTCCAGCCGGATGCCGCATTTTTTGATGCCCAGTGGTTTAAGCACTTCATTGAAAGCCCGGATGGCATTGGGCACACCGGAGCGGAGGGTATTGAAGGTATCCACCAGCAGCACCGCATTATTGGGGTAAGTGCGGCAGTAGCTGAGAAAAGCCTCATACTCCGAGTCGAACATCTGTACCCAGGAGTGGGCCATGGTGCCTGCGGCAGGCACGCCGTAGAGCTGATCGGATACGGTGCAGGCAGTGCCGCCGCAGCCGCCTATAAAGGCAGCTCTGGCCCCGGTGACCGCCCCGGAAATGCCCTGGGCCCGGCGGGAGCCGAACTCCAGCACGGTGCGCCCCTCCGCCGAACGGCAGATTCGGTTGGCTTTGGTGGCAACAAGGCTCTGGTGGTTAAACTCCAGCAGCATGTAAGTCTCCAGCAGCTGGGCCTGAACGGCGGGCGCTCTTACGGTGAGTACCGGCTCCCCCGGGAAAATGGGAGTGCCTTCCGGCATGGCCCAGATATCCCCGGTAAAACGGAAGCTGCGGAGATAGTCCAGGAACTCCGGTTTGAACATCCCACGGCCCTCCAGATAGCGGATATCCTCCTCGTTGAAATGGAGCTTCTGTATATAATCCACTATCTGCTCCAGGCCCGCCATCACGGCATAACCGCCGTTGTCCGGGATGTTGCGGTAAAATATATCGAAATAGGTTATGCGATCTTCCATGCCTTCGGCCAGATAGCCGTTGCCCATGGTAAGCTCATAGAAATCGCATAGCATGGTAAGATTGATACCGCTGCTGTTTTGCATAGGCTCACTCCCTGTCAGTAATAGTGTACCTATTATATATTCTGTCCAAAAATAAGGCAATAGTCTGAGGGGAGTGTTAAAATCTTGTTTTGCTTCAGTGGACTTTTATTTTTATTTTAAGGCGGCCTTAGCTGTTGACTTTACATAAAAATTATTATATGCTGATATGTGCTGAGAGAATGAAGATAAATGTTTATAGCTGGATTTCATGAGGAGGTCCAATATGGAAAAAGACATTTTTGTGCCCGGCAGGACTGAGCTTGCCGGTAATCATACAGACCATCAAAAGGGCCGGATTCTGGCATCCGCGGTGGATTTGGGCCTTTTTGCCAGCTTTAGGGATAACGGCGGAAACATCTGCCACATTGACTCCGAGGGCTTCCCGGAGATAGAGGTGCGCATCTCCCAGCTGAATATCCGCCCTGCCGAATTTGGTACTTCCATGGCTTTGGTCAGGGGTGTTCTGGCCGCCTTTCAGGAGCTTGGGCTGAATATAGGGGGCTTTGATGCCCAGGTGCGCAGCAGTCTGCCGGCCGGTTCCGGGCTCAGCTCCTCTGCAGCCTTTGCCGTGCTCATAGGGCGTATACTCAGTGAACTTTTTAACGGCGGCAAGGTGGAACCCATCGTGCTGGCCAGGGCAGCTCAGCAGGCGGAAAACCAGTATTTTGGCAAACCCTGCGGCCTTATGAGCCAGCTCACCTGCGCCTACGGTCATACAGTATATGTGGACTTTAAAACCGGTGAGATAGAACCCATTCAGGCGGACTTTGCGGACATGGGCCTTGTTCTCTGCCTCACTGATACCGGCGGCAGCCATGCCGGTCTGGATACATCCTATGCCCGTATCCCCGCAGACATGGTTTATATCGCCAATCTCTTTGATAAGGGTGTGCTGGCAGATGTGGACCCTGAGGAATTCAAGGCCAAAGGTTGGGACGCCTCAAACCGCCCTGTACGCCGTGCAATGCACTTTTTTGCGGAAAATGAGAGGGTGCCCAGAATGCGGGACGCTCTTAAATCCGGAGACGGAGAAACCTATATGCGTCTCATGAATGAGTCCGGCCGTTCCTCGGAGCAGCTGCTCAACAACATCATCACCTCCGCCACCGGAGACACCAAGCTGCAGCAGGGTCTGGAGCTGAGCCGGGAGCTTCTGGAGGGCGTAGGTGCCTGGCGTGTCCACGGAGGCGGCTTTGCCGGCTGTGTACAGGCCCTTATGCCCATTGAGAACTTTGCCGTATACAAGGCGGAAATGGAGCGGGCTTTCGGCCGCGGCAGCTGCCATGTGATCCGTCTGGTATAAAATAAATGCCTATACTTCAAGCCCCCGGCTTTCGCCGGGGGCTCAGCTTGTCTTGTCGTATTATCGGCGTTGTCCCGCTTTTACATTTTCTCCGGGGCGCTGACGCCGACGATACCCAGGGATATGGCTATCACCCGGCGTACACAGTCGGCCAGCAGCAGGCGGGCAGCCTGCACGTCCTCCTCCGCGCCCTTGATGCGGCACACGGTATAGAAGCGGTGGAAGCGGGCAGCCAGCTCCGTGACATAGCGGTTCAGCCGGCTGGGGTCATAATCCCTTGCGGCCAGGTGTATCTCCTCCGGCAGGGCGGCCAGCTGTTTTATGAGCTCCTTCTCCTCCGGAGTGGAGAGCAAAGAGGCATCCGCTTTTTCAGGCACGGCATGGCCCTCCGCCGCCAGGGCGGAGATCAGAGTGCAGATGCGGGCATGGGCATACTGGACATAATACACTGGGTTTTCGCTGTCCTGACGGATGGCCAGCTCCAAATCAAATTCCACCGGGGATTCCGGCCGGGAATTAAAGAAGTAGCGGGCAGCATCCACGGGAATCTCGTCCAGAAGATCGGTGAGGGATATGGCCTTGCCGGTACGCTTGGACATGCGTACCACCTCGCCGCCCCGGGTGAGTTTCACCAGCTGCATAAGCACCACGTCAAGCCTGTCCCCATCCAGGCCCAGGGCATCCATGGCCCCCTTCAGCCTGGCCACATGGCCGTGGTGGTCGGCTCCCCACACGTTTATCACCTTGTCGAAATGCCGCAGCTCCAGTTTGTTGCGGTGGTATGCAATATCGGCGGCAAAATAGGTATAGAAACCGTTGGCCCGGCGCAGAACATCGTCCTTCAGCTCCAGGCGTTCTATCTCCTCCTGGGTCTTGCCGGCCTTTGTGTAGTGCTCACGGAGTATCTGCGAAGTCTTCAGCCAGAGGGCACCGTCCTTTTCATAGGTGTAGCCCCGCTGGGTAAGCTTGTCCACAGTCTCGGCCACATAGCCGGATTTGTGGAGGGAAGACTCAAAGAACCACTGGTCATACTCTATGCCGTAGCGGCTCAGGTCGCTTTTCATCTTGGGGATGTTTATATCCAGTCCGAACTTTGCCATGGCCTCGTGGCGCTCCGCCGTGGGCAGGTTCAGCCAGCCGTCCCCCCGGGCTTCCCGGAAGAGGCAGGCCAGTTCCCTGATGTCATCTCCGTGGTATCCGTCCTCAGGAAAATCCACTTTATCCTCTCCCAGCAGCAGCTGCTGGTATCTGACGTCGATGGAGTTTGCAAACTTTTCTATCTGGTTGCCGGCATCATTGACGTAAAATTCCCGCCACACGCTGTAGCCCGCCCGATCCAGTACGCTGGCCAGCGCATCGCCCAGCACGCCGCCCCGGGCATTGCCCATATGCATGGGGCCTGTGGGGTTGGCTGAGACGAATTCCACCATCACCTTTTTGCCATGGCCCTCATCGCTGCGACCATAGTCCCTGCCCTCGGCTGTGACTGCCCCCAAAACATCGGCATACCAGCTGTCCGCCAGACGGAAATTTATAAAGCCTGGGCCGGCGGCTTCCACAGAGGAAAACCAGCTGCCCTCCAGCTCCATGTTGGCAATGAGGGTCTCGGCGATTTTCCGGGGTGCCATGTGCAGGGCTCTGGCTCCGGTCATGGCGTGGTTTGCGGCAAAGTCCCCGTTGGAGCTGTCCTTGGGTATCTCCACCGTACCGGAGAGCTCCGCGCCTGAAGGCAGCTGCCCGGCCTGGGCGGCTCTCTCGTAGGCTTTGGCCAGAATACCGTTTATGCTGTCTTTGGCGTTTTGTATCATGTTAGACATTTGAATTTTCTCCCATCAGGTTTTGTTCTGTTATATTCAGGCGGAATTGGTTCCTGGTGACCACTGCGTGCTCCATATCCACCACATAATCTATTTCCACGTTGCCGCCGTGCTCATCCAGGCTGTGGGATATACGGCGGGTGCTGATGTTCATTGTGGCGGTGCCATAGGGGGTGTTATACAGGAATGAGCTTTTCTCCCTCTCCTTGAAAATCATACGACTGGTTATCAGGCCGTCCCTGTCCACCACCACCTGGTCAGGCATGACTATAACGCTGGTGCGTGTGCCCTCCATGCCCGTTACCTCTGTCTCCAGGTAGCTGAGGCAGCCCACTTCCCCGTCATAGGTGTATAGCCCGTCGGTGGTAAAGTCCAGATAATCTTCGTCCTCCATGTCCACAGCATGAACTGTGCGAATGGAGATGACCACATCTTTCATCATTTTCCTCAATGTCTCCGTGTTCTATTTTATCTCCAGGGGCGGTACATGCCGGGCATGTATCTCCCGTCCCAGAAGTCTGGAAGCAGCGGCGGAGAATTCCTCCGCCGGGCCGCTGGTATAGTACAGTGTTTCTCCGCTGCCGCCGGTAAGCCCCTGCTGCGAAAGTCTGAGGCAGGCCTCCCGGGCCGAGCTCTCCGAGGCGCTTATAAGCCTAACCTCAGGGCCCAGATAGTTCCGGATGGCCGGGGCAATAATACCGTAGTGGGTGCAGCCCAGCAGCAGAGCGGCAATGCCTGCCGCCTTTGCCGGGGCCAGAGAGCGTTCCACAGCTTCCTGAAGTTCCACATCTCCGGGTTCGGTATGTCCCCCTTCTATGAGCGGCACAAAGTCCGGGCAGGCCAGATCAACGACGTCCCGGTCTGGACACATCCCCTCCAGTTCCCGCCGGAAAGCCCCGGCCCTTATACTGGCGGAGGTGGCAATTATACCCAGAGGCGCGCTGCCAGGGACGCAGCTAAGCTCACGGATACCGGGTTTCAGCACACCGATACAGGGAATAGGAAACTCCTCAAGTATCCCGGCTGCATTGCTGGATACGGTGCCGCAGGCGGCAATTACAAACTTTGCTGAAAAGGAGGCCATGAATTGCAGGTCTTGCCGGGTCATTATCAGCAGCTCATCCCGGCTTTTTGCCCCGTAGGGTACTCGGGCACTGTCGGCAAAATATACGATGTTCTCCCATGGCATGAGTTTCCTCAGAGCATCAACTGCCGTAAGTCCACCCAAACCTGAATCGAAAATGCCGATAGCCCTGTTGTCCATCAATGCCCTCCTTTAATATGCGAAATACAGATCCTGCCAAATCTATGCCGACACTTTAATATACCTCAAAGCGGCGCTTAATACAAGGGGAATTTGTTTATTGACTGGGCTTTCTACTCCTCCGTCGGGAAAAATATTGGCATTATCCATTGCTCTTTGATATAATAAGTGTATAATATATCCGGCCAGCAAGGAGGCGGTAATGTGAACATTGAGCTCAGCGAAAAGGAATTCAGGCGTTTGCTTGACATGGTATATATAGGTAACTGGATATTGAACTCCACCCGGGGAGATGACCGTTTTGAGGACTACGACCTCTTGCAGGAGAAGCTGTTTGCCCTGTGTCCGGGCCACGGCATGCGCTCCCTGGTAGAGACTTGGCAGGGCCACATTTTTCCCTCTCAGGCCTATGAGGACGGGGGTATCCATGAGGCCATTGCAGATTATGAAGACGCCGTGTTCTTCAGTATTCTTGCCGAGGAGCTGGCCAGGCGGGACCTGGGGCTGGAAAACAGCGACCCGGATGACTTCTCCCAGCTTCAGCAGCGCATGGAGGAGTACATGGACGAATTTGAAAAAAACGGTCTGAACACCATAAACATTGACATTTGACGGAGATAACTTGCCATGCACGACGAACTGACAAAAGAGGACATCAAGAAGATGCAGGAAGAGCTGGACTACCGCAGGCTGGAACTGATGCCCGGCCTTATTGAGGAAGTCAAGCGTACCAGAGCCTTTGGGGACCTGAGCGAGAACTTTGAGTACAAGGCGGCGAAGCAGGCCCAGAACAAAAACCGCAGCCGCATTCGCTATCTTGAGGGCATGATAAAGTCCGCCAAAATAATTGACGGCAGCTCTGCCGCCGATGAGGTGGGCCTCTTTGACAAGGTGGAAATATACATGCCCGAGGAGGATGAGACGGAAACCATCCAGGTGGTGACTACCGTCCGCTGCGATCCCCGCCGAGGTCTCATAAGCAAGGAGTCTCCCTTCGGCCGTCAGGTGCTGGGCAAAAAGGTTGGAGACGAATTCACCGTTCAGGTCAGCGACAGCTATTCCTACAAGGCCCAGATACGCTCCATTACAAAGATGGAGGATGACGGCTCGGCCCCTTTGATGGAATATTGACACCGCATAGAAGCAAGCAAAGACGGCAGGATATCCCCTGCCGTCTGAGACTGTCAAAAAAGCCTCGCAGAGTTTTTTCGCCGCAGCGAAAAAATAATTTAAATCGTTTTCTGCGGCGGCGTGTACGTCGCAGAAAACACTTC
>ERZ827478.886-NODE-886-length-25797-cov-3.764199_pt1 | contig 25797 bp, 23 predicted proteins | sample MGYA00519705_ERZ827478 | MGnify/ENA primary metagenome ERZ827478 (study PRJEB31778, sample SAMEA3449318) | human gut metagenome | biome: human gut; feature: human-associated habitat; material: faeces | place: United Kingdom | collected 2010/2012 ... | reverse complement strand
AGGCTCGAACTCGCTACCTCCACCTTGGCAAGGTGGCGCTCTACCGGATGAGCTATGCCCGCATCAGCAACGATGGTTATTTTACCACAGTTTGCCGATTTGTCAATACCTTTTTTAATTATTGACCACTATTACGGTACAGAGATTCCCCGGTACACTTTGGATAGGAGGCCACATCCCAGCGGTAGTTGCCCCAGAACCCCTCATCATTTTTCAGGAAGCTGCCTTCCAATCCAGAACGGATACATTCTGAGGCATCCACATGATAATAACTGCCGTCTACCTTTACTATATTCCAACAATAGTCCTCCCAAAACAGCTGGCCGTATACGATGTAGCAGTCCAGATCCAGCTGGCGGCACAGCTCAACATAGGCAAAGGCCATTCCTTCACTGTTGGCCTGGTGGTTAACCAAGGCAGCGTAGGCAGTATTGTCACTGTCGTTGTCGGTCAAACTGCAGTTGTCAATCAGATACTGGCATGCCATCAAGGCCCGCTGATACTCATCTAGGCTGGAAATATCCACATTGCTGAATGCATCAATGGCCTGGAGAGCCGCCATACGCTGTTCCAGTTCTTCGGATGTTAGACCATAGTTTATACTGATCTCATACAGACGCTGGGAACCTGTGCCGCTGTACATAGTTACGCTTGCCTGAGGTTCCCTGGGCACCAGCGTGGGATTCTCTCTGTAGATCTTCGTCAGGAGCATCTCAATATCCTCAGCGGAATAGGAGCTGCTGCTCACCAGAACCACCAGATTTCTGTCCCGATTTTCCAGAGCCTCTTCCAATCTGCTCTCGATTCCATAGCTGAAGGGCAGATGTATTATGTTATCGGCACTCTCACAGAAGCTGGAATAGTTTATATATACGTTCGCTTCGTTGGTAGTGACGATCTTTGTCAGCTCATAGGCAATATTTTCAACACAGTAGGCGCAAAGGGCATCCTGGGTACGCACTTGCCAGCAGGCGCTGGCCATATCCTCCAAAAGGTCGCCTTCGTAGGAGGAGTCAAACACCACCCGCCCCTCAGTCTCACCGGCATAGGCAAAACGCAGTATGGCTTGTTTAAGACCGTTAAAATTTCTAACGGTTATTTTGTCACTGCTGATGTAGCTCTCCTGTTCTGTGATCTCATATTCGTTAACAGAGAGATATTCCTTATTATACAAGCCCGAGCAGCCGCAGAGGCAAAGTGCGGCGGCCGCACTCAATATCAGCGCTGTCGTTTTGCTATACATAGGCCCTCCCCTGCTTTCTCAGTTGTTCTCCTTGATGCTCTCGAAACCGTTTCCGAACACATTCTTGGCGTCGGAGACGATAAAGAAAGCGTTTTCATCCAGAGTCCTGATAATGCGGCGTATTTCGGCTATCTGCTGGCGCTTGATAACGCACATGATCACTTGTTTCTCTTTTCCGGAATAAGCTCCCCGCCCGTCCAGAATAGTAACGCCCCGATGCATGTGTCCTGAAATAATCTCATGGGAGATGTCGCTGCTCTTTTCGCTGATGATATAGCAGATGCAGGAGTTGTCTATGCCATAGAGTGCAAGATCTATGACCTTGCTCACAACAAACATGGCAATCACCGAATACATGGCGCTCTCATATTTATTAAGTATGATTGCATATGCAGTAATAATTGCGGCGTCAATGAGAAGCAATATGGTTCCCAGGTTCATATGCGGGTTTTTCATACGCAGCATCTTGGCCACGATATCCACACCGCCGGTGGTGCTGCCCACATAGTAAATGACACCCAAGCCAATGCCCTTAAACACGCCGCCTATAACACTGGCCAGCATGGGATCATTAGTAAGTACTATGTTAAACATGGCAAACAGGTCCACAAAAGCGGAGCTCAAGGCCATGCCCACAAGGGAGCTTATGAGAAAGTCCAGTCCAAAGTATCTCCAAGCCACAATAAAAAGCGGTATGTTAAGAATAATAGTCATTACGCCTACAGGCACAGGCATGAGCTTATTGAAGATCATAGCCACACCTACAATGCCTCCGGAGACGATATCGTTGGGATACATGAAAAACTGGAAACCCACAGCATAAATCACACAACCGATAACAATGACCAGGTATTGAATAACGCGCCTGAAGACAATGCTGTTCTTCATATGAGTTTTAAAGCTGTCCATAATCCATCCTAATACATTAATCATCCATCAGCGAAAGCTGCTGTTCAGTCCTGTCTTCTGCTTTTAGAATTGCTCCCGCTCCCGGGAGGTTCTTTACGCGGTATCTAGATACATTTGTTATTGAGCTGTCGGCAAGGGGCAGTGCCTTTACCAAGCTGCGCTTGGCTTTCAGGCTCATAACCGCCACCCCCTGAGTAGTGCGGCTGGTCTTGACTTGGAGCTGGGAAGTGTTAAATACCAGCACCCTGTCGTCGCTGGAGTAGCAGGCAATGTCCATTTCCTCCCGCAGTACCGTCACTGATACAACAGGGCTCTTGTCGGAATAGGCATTGACAAGCTTGCGTCGGTTAGTCTTTGTCTCATAGGCAGCCATATCGATTCTGGCGGCCTTTCCGTTTTCAAATATAAGCAGCAGATTTTTGGAATAGTCTCCCGGGTCCACCATGGATATGATGTTCTCTCCCTCATCCAGCTGCAATCTGCTGGGTAGATAAATGCCCAGCACGGAGGCTTTGACATCCTCAAAGTCCGCCACCTTTGCCTTGTATATCTGCTGCCTGTCTGTGAGGAAAAGGAGTTCTCCCCTGTTGGCGGCTTCAAAGCTGAGGTTGAGGCTGTCCCCTTCCTTATACTTTTGCTCGGAACTCATACGCAGGGATTGGGCAGTAATTTTCTTGAAATAACCCTCTTTGGACAGGAAGAGGCTTACCGGGTAATCCTCCACTTGCTGTTCCTCGTCAAACTCCTCTATTTCATCGGCGTATACTATACCGGTCCTTCTGGGGCTGGGGAACTTCTTCAGTATCTGTCTCAGCTCATCAATGATGATGGCTTTTATCTTGCGGCGATTATTGAGAGTATTCTCCAGCTCCTCTATCTCCTGTTCCAGCTCCCCGGTTTCCTTGGTGCGTTTGAGGATATATTCCCGGTTTATATTGCGCAGTTTGATCTCCGCCACAAATTCCGCCTGAATCTGGTCGATGCCAAAGCCCACCATCAAATTGGGCACCACATCTTCCTCCAGTTCCGTCTCCCGGATGATGGCTATGGCCTTGTCTATATCCAGCAGGATACGCTGAAGTCCTTTCAGCAGGTGGAGCTTGTCTCTCTTTTTGTTCAGCTCAAAAAACACCCGGCGGCGTATACACTCCATACGCCAGGCCGTCCACTCCTCCAGAATCTCCCCTACGCCCATCACCTTGGGATTTCCGGCAACAAGGATATTGAAATTGCAGGGGAAAGCCTCCTGTAAGGGAGTCAACTTGAAAAGCTTCTGCATAAGCTTTTCCGGGTCGGCCCCTCTTTTCAGATCAATTGCAAGCTTAAGTCCGGACAGGTCCGTCTCATCCCGCATATCGTTTATCTCTTTAACCTTGCCGGACTTGATCAACTCCGCCACTTTATCGATTATGGCTTCAGAGGTAGCGGTATAGGGTATCTCATATATTTCGATAATGTTTTCTTTAGGAATAAAACGCCAGCGTGAGCGCACCTTGAAGCTGCCCCGGCCCGTGCGATAAATATTTTCCATGGCACTGCGGTCATAGATTATCTCTCCCCCTGTGGGGAAATCCGGCGCAGGCATAGTAGATAGCAGGTCGTGCTCAGGGTCTCTAAGGTATTCAATGGTGGTTTGGCATACCTCGCCCAAGTTGAAGCCGCATATCTGGCTGGCCATGCCTACGGCAATACCCATATTGGCTGAGACCAGGACATTTGGAAATGCGGTGGGAAGCAGCGCCGGCTCCTTCATACTGCCGTCGTAGTTGTCCACGAAGTCTACCGTGTCCTTGTCTATATCACGGAATAGCTCTGCACATATACAGGAAAGCTTCGCCTCTGTGTAACGAGAGGCAGCATAAGACATGTCACGGGAATAAACTTTACCGAAATTTCCCTTGGAATCGACAAAGGGTGTAAGCAGCGCCTGATATCCGGTGGACAGGCGCACCATAGTCTCATATATCGCCGCATCCCCGTGGGGGTTAAGCTTCATCGTCTGGCCCACAATATTGGCGCTCTTGGTACGGCCTCCGCTCAGGAGTCCCATTTTAAACATAGTATACAGTAGCTTGCGGTGGGAGGGCTTAAAGCCGTCGATCTCGGGTATGGCCCTGGAAACGATCACGCTCATAGCATAGGGCATGTAATTAGTCTCCAGCGTCTCCGTGATAGGCTGCTCCAGAATCTCCGAACGCAGTCCCACTACATTGGGGTTATCAAATTTTTTCTTTTCCTCGATTTTCTTCTTTGCCATTTTTTACTCACTTATCTGTTCTTGCTGCTTTTCATTTTTTTGCCGGTGACAAGATTCCTGTGGCAGCGGGGACACGATTTGATAGCCATTACCCCCAGGAAAATGACCTTGTGACAGTTAGGGCATCGGCAGTACTTGAAAATAAGGGCAATGCTGGTAACAAACAATACCACGGTCATGCACATAAAAATGACCTGGACATAAGAATATTGGGGCGTGAGCAAACTCACGGCACACCCCACTGCCGTAGCCACTAAAAGTATCCTGAGCCTGTCGCGTCCGTATACGAAATCATTCTCATACTTCTTCATTTTGCTGTTTCCTCTCTCTTTATGAAATGTCAGCCATGTCCAGGTATTTATATCCAAATTGGGCTATGTGGCTCTTTCTGCCCTCCAGGTTGTCTCCCAGCAGCAGTTCAAAGCTCTGGGCCATGAGCTCGGCTTCCTCCGGCATGACTTTTATAAGTCTCCTGGTCTCCGGGTTCATGGTGGTCATCCACATCATGTCCGGGTCGTTTTCACCAAGGCCCTTGCTGCGGTTGATGCTGGCCTTGGCGCCCTTAAGGCTGTCCACTATTTCCGCCTTTTCCCGGTCAGAATAGGCAAAATAGGTCTTGCCTTTGCTCTCTATCTCATACAGCGGTGACTCTGCAATGTATACATAGCCTTTCTGAATAAGAGTGGGAACCAAGCGGTAGAGCATGGTGAGGATAAGGGTCCTTATCTGGAAGCCGTCCACATCGGCATCGGTGCAGATTATTACTTTGTTCCAGCGGAGATTATTTATATCAAAACTGGACAGATCTTTTGTATGCTTGTCCTTGACCTCCACACCGCAGCCAAGCACCTTTATGAGGTCTGTTATTACATCGCTCTTAAATATGCGCACATAATCGGCCTTAAGGCAGTTGAGTATCTTACCGCGCACCGGCATAATGCCCTGAAATTCTGCGTCTCTTGAGAGCTTGCAGGCGCCCAGAGCGGAATCGCCCTCCACAATGTAAATCTCCCGTCGGTCTACATCCCGGCTGCGGCAGTCCACGAATTTCTGCACCCGGTTGGAGATGTCTATACTTCCGGAGAGTTTTTTCTTCATACCCTGGCGAGCACGCTCCGCAGTCTCCCGGCTGCGCTTATTTATCAGTACCTGTTCGGCAATTCTGTCTGCTTCCGGCTTGTTCTCTATAAAATAGATTTCCAGGTTGGTCTTGAAAAACTCTGTCATGGCCTGCTGGATAAATCTGTTGTTTATTGCCTTCTTTGTCTGGTTTTCATAGGAGGTCTGGGTGGAGAAGCAGTTGGTCACCAGTACAAGGCAATCCTGTATATCCTGGAACTTCACCGGGTTTTCATTTTTCTGGTATTTGCCTATTTTCTTTATGTAGGCATCTATGGCAGATACAAAGGCGCTTTTGACCGCCTTATCCGGTGCACCGCCGTTTTCCAGCCAGGAGGAGTTGTGATAATATTCCAGTACGCTGGCGTCCTTTGAAAAACAGAAGGCCGCCGAGAGCTTTACCTTGTATTCCGGCTTGTCCTCTCTGTCCCTGCCCTTTCGCTCGGCCGATATGAATTCCGGCTCCGTCAGGGGCTTTGTGCCGGAAAGCTCCTTCACATAGTCCATTATACCGTTTTCATAGCAGTAATCCCGGACTTCAAACTTGCCATTTTTTTCCAGGCGCAGCCGGAAGGTTACCCCGGCATTTACCACTGCCTGCCGGTGGAGCACATCGTCGAAATATTCCTCGGGAATATTTATATCGGTAAACACTTCCAGATCCGGCTTCCAGCGGATAGTGGTTCCGGTCTTTTTCCGGTCAGCAGGCTCTACTATCAGTTCGTGGCCTTTTTTGCCGCAGACTTCCCCTTTCTTAAAGTGAAGCTGATATTTGTTTCCGTCCCGGCGTACTGTGACATCCATATATTCCGAGGCATACTGAGTAGCACAGGAGCCCAGTCCGTTGAGTCCCAGGGAGTATTCATAATCCCCGCCGCTGCTGTTTTGATACTTACCTCCGGCGTATAGTTCGCAGAAGACCAGTTCCCAGTTGTAGCGCTTCTCGTTGGCGTTCCAGTCCACAGGGCAGCCCCTGCCAAAGTCCTCCACCTCAATGGAATGATCTTCAAAGTAAGTCAGGGTTATAAGGTCCCCGTGTCCCTCCCTGGCCTCGTCAATGGCGTTGGACAAAATTTCAAATACTGCGTGCTCGCAGCCATCCAAACCGTCAGAGCCAAAGATGACCCCGGGACGTTTCCTGACTCTGTCCGCTCCCTTCAGCTGTGAAATGCTGTCGTTACCGTACTGTGTATTGCTGCTCATATATGCTTTGACCTTTCAAATACCATATCTAGTGCATTATAACCCTATTTTATCCAATATATTATAACACAAAAACTGTAGATTTCAAGGGCTGAGAGTCGGCAGAAGATTGGAATAAATAAATTAACTAAATAATAAGCATAAAATAAGTTCCCAATTCGCGGCATATAATAATGCAAAAGGCGGACTGCCACCGGCAGTCCGCCCCGCGGACGATATTTTCTTTTTACGGGAAAACTCTCGCACCGCTTGACAATTTCCCGTTTTAGATGTATCCATATATACATATGGCGCACCATCCGACGGTTTCTCTCTCTTACCGCCCGGGCTCTTGTCTGGTTCTATTATCTGCGCCTTATCAAAAAATACTCAGGCATTTTTTGCCTGTACCCGTGAAAGGAACCCACATGGAAACAATGTCTATCCTGCTTATGCTGGCAGCAGTTGTGCTGTCCGTGGTTATCCTCTTTAAAATTCTGGCGGCGCCCATAAAGCTGGTTTTCAAGCTGCTGCTAAACGCCCTTTGCGGTTTTCTTCTGCTTATTGTAGTAAACATCATAAGCGGTTTCTTCGATTTCTCCGTTGAAATCAATTTAATCAACGTTCTTATCGCCGGCTGCTTTGGAATTCCGGGCGCTCTGCTTTTAGTATTATTGAAAATTTTATTTTGAAAATTGTTTTACAAAGAAAATCTCCCGCCTGTAAATTGGATCAAAAACTTACAGGCGGGAGATTTTTGTCAATATTTGCTCTGCAAAATCAGCTTTTGCATCTCCGGGCTATTGAAAGCGGCTACAGTGGTTTTTGAATTCACCGGCAGGGTATCTCCATCCAAGGTACATATACAGCCTCCTGCCTCCTGAAGTATGACCCGGGCGCCATTGTGATCCCAGGGGGCAGAGCGGGTAGTAACAAACATGTCTGCCTCCCCTGCCGCTACCTGGCAGAGTTCCAGCGCAACTGAGCCAAGGCTCCTTACAGCTCTTACATCCCTGGCCAGCTTCAGCATTCGTTCTCTGTGGGGATGAATTTCGAGAAAAGTATATTGTATACAGGGTGTCGTCAGTAGAAGGTCGGAAATCTCCCTGCGTTGAGAAACACATATTGCCTCGCTGTCACGCCAGGCTCCGCTGCCCTTTTTTGCCCAGTACAGGCTGCTGCGCTCTACATCCAGAACCAGTCCAAAAAGGGGCTGTTCCCCTTCCCAGCAGCCTATTGACACCGCATAACTGCGCCGCTGGTTCACAAAATTTGTAGTGCCGTCTATCGGGTCGATATACCACACTACAGCATCCAGGCTGCCCGGCTCCTCCGGATACTCCTCCCCCAGCACCCTATCCTGAGGAAAGGCATCCAGTATCTCCCGGCGCAGCATTTGCTCAATTTTTCTGTCCCAACAGGTCACCAAATCCTGGTGTCCGGTCTTTCTTTGCACTTCGGTTTTGTCCAGGGAGCACTGACGCAGAGCGGCCCCGGCTCTCATTATGCTGTCTTTTGCCAATTCAAACCGCTCCATTATCCACCTTCTTTCCCATTGCATTCCGGCATTAATCAAAGCATATCCGGCCATGTATGTCAAGCTCAGGCTCAGTAGAGAATTTTCATACGGCCGGGGGAATCTAATTTGACCGGGCTGTATTTCTGTATATACCTGGCTGTCAGATCCGGCATTTCTATGCCGCCCCTCCAGAGCACCGGGCAAGACCTCAGCACTTCGTAACCGCCGGTTCCGGTTGCACGGTAATTGCTGGTACATAAACGGTACTTTTTATCTCCCAGTGGGCTGCCGTCGGGCAGGCTAAGTTCCACCACCCGTTCTCCCACAGGGCGCCGCAGATCCAGAGTATAGTTGAGCCCGGCATAAAAATCATAGTTATAGTGCTCCACCTTCGGCAGCAAAAAGGTCCGGGATATCTCAATGTCCTTTTGACTCAGGCTGAAATATTCGGCACAGCGCTCCAGGCAGCGGCGGATCACTTCCTCCGTCACCTCCAGCACTACCAGGGTATTGGCAAAGAGATAGGCGGCCGTCACCCCCCGCATGGTCACGGGGGAACTCAGGCCCACCGGCTCGTTACCAAGGCTGGTACAGGAGAAGTCGGCGCCTGTGGCATCCAGCTGTACCTGATTAAAAAGGTCGGCCACCCGGCTTCCCCTAAGGGCTGCTTCCAGCTTAGCCTCAGGGGCAACATCCTTTTCCAGCAAACCTATGGGTTTGTCCAGCCAATGCTGCACCGTCTGCTCCAGAGGCAGCAATTTCTCCCAGGGCTGAGAGCTATGCTCCCTGCCTATTGGGAGCAGACGGGAGCTTAACTCAAAGCCCGCCTCCCCCTCTTCGGCCGAAAGCTCAGCATAGGCCCACGCATTGGCCGGAGGCTGGAGGGCATAGCTGCCGTAAAGCTGCCGCCCCTCCACTGCCATATGCTGGTGGCCGGTGAGCAGAATATCAAAATCCAGCTCCCGGGCTATGCGGCAAGCAATATTTTCCCCGCTGTCCGACAGCAGTCTGCCGGTCTGCAAGTCTTCCTCAAAACCTCCATGATAAATACATACGGAAATATCACACTGGTTTTTCATACTCTCCAGCGCATCCCTGGCCGCCTGGAAGGCATCTGTTACCCGCAATTTTTCCAAGTTTTGTGGCTGCTCCCAAATATTCACATAGTCTGTCACGATTCCGGTAATACCTATACGCAGCCCGTTTTCCAGCTCATGTACGGCCCAGGGCCGCAGTTTCAGTTCTCCCTCCAGGTCCAGCACATTGGCGCAGAGACACACTGCATTCATCTCCCGGATATAATCCCTCAGTGTATTATATCCAAAGTTGAAGTCGTGGTTGCCCAGAGTGTAGTAATCCAGGCCCAGAGCATTAAAGCTCTCGGCCACGGGGTGCAGGGGAAATTTCCCGCTGTTTTCTATATAGTACTGGGACAGAGGCGTGCCCTGCAGGGAATCTCCCCCGTCCAGTATCAGGGTATTCCCGTCCTTTGACACTTGAGCCGCCAGTGCCAGCAGTCCGCCGGGAGCCGGAGCCTTGGCAGCATAGTCCACGGGGAAAATATGGCCGTGGGTATCAGAGGTAAATATTATTTTCAAACTTCTTTTCATATTCAGCCTCTTGCCAGCTTGACCCTTATCTTTGTGGAGATCCACTCCACTATCAGTACCAGTACGATCAGCCCGGCCAGAATGGCCCCGGCTTCCTCCCAACGGTAGGCATTCATGGCAAATATCAGAGGTGCACCTATGCCGCCTGCTCCCACCAGGCCCAGCACCGTGGCGTCCCGGAGGTTGATGTCAAAACGGTATATGGCCGTGGAGGCAAAGTTCGGCATGAGCTGAGGCAGTATGCCGTAGCGTATCTTCTGCCAGGTGGTGCAGCCTGCCGCATCCAGAGATTCCAGCACCCGCACATCCAGATCCTCTATGGCCTCTATATACATTTTGCTCACCATGCCCACTGAGCACAGAGACATCGTGAGAAGCCCTGCAAAGGCCCCGGGTCCGGTGACCCGAATGAACATAAGGCCGTAGACAAAGGCGGGCACAGTGCGTATGGCCATGATAATGATGCGCCCAATAAAAGCCACTGGCTTTGGCGTCAGATTGGAAGCAGAGATAAAAGCCAGGGGGATGGATATTATGGCCCCCACAATGGTGCCCAGAAAAGCTATGCACATGGTCTCCAGCAGCAGGTACAGTACCCCCTGCTTTGTAAGATTGAAGAGCAGACGGGTGTCGGGGTGGAAGATACCGGAGAGAATATTTGCAGCTATCTTTGCGCCGCTCTGGGTGGTGCCTGCGGTCTCCACGGCGGTGCCGCTCCAGACAAGCAGAGCAATTACTACCAGGGCCACAGAGAGTTCAAACACCCAGGGTTTGGGTCGCTGCTCATAGGCTTGCTGTATACGTTTATCCATAAGGCAGAGCCCCCTTTAAACCAGCCGCTTCCTGGCGGCCCGGCTGATAGTCTCGATAATGAATACGGTGACAAAGAGGGCAAGGAGTATCATGCCCACGCTGGCATATTCCCGCCAGCCGATCTTCTCGTTGAGAATGAGGCCCAGACCGCCGGCTCCCACATAACCCAGTATGGTGGCATAACGCACATTTCCCTCAAAGCAGAACAGGCAATTGGAGAGATAGGATGGCAGCACTTGAGGCACGATGGCGCTGACAAATGCCCGGGCCTTTGTGGCCCCCATGGCCTCCATTGCCTCAAAGGGGCCCATATCCACCGTCTCTATTTCCTCATACAGTATCTTGCCTATATAGGCAAAGGTGAATACGGCAATGGCCGTGGTGCCTGCCAGAGTGCCCAGGCCGAAGATATAAGTGGCGATAAGGGCGGAGACGAGGGTGGGCAGAGTGCGAATTATGCTGAGCAGCAGTCTCATGGCCGCCACAACGATTCGATTGTGGATAATATTGGTGGAGGCCAGCATGGCAAAGGGCACCACCAGCACAGAGCCGATGAATGAGCCCAGCAGGGACATCTTTATTGTATCAAAAAGGGGTTTCCATATCTGGGGCATATAGTCCCGGCGGGGCGGGATCATATCCCCAAGAATTACAAAAAACTCCTTTATACGGGTAACCAGTACGGTCATGTCAAAGCCGGTTACCTTTACGGAAATAACGGACATAGCGAGAAATATCAGTACAATAAGAGGCGCCCGGGAGCAGGGCTTTTTTACCTGCTTGCCGTTGGGCAGCGTCAGGGTCTTGGGGGGGAATATCCTGTCATAGAGCTTCATGCCGTCTCCTCCTGTCTGCCCTGATAAATGGAATCCAGCACCTCCTGATCTACTCTGTTCACCGGCCCGTCATATACTATTTCCCCGGCCCTGATCCCCACCACTCTGTCGGCGTATTGGAGGGCCAGTTCAACATGGTGGATATTGATGAGCACACTGATATTCATTTCCTTGTTGATGCGCTTAAAGTCGTCCATTACCTGCTTTGCCGTCACAGGGTCCAGGGATGCAACCGGCTCATCGGCCAGGATTATCTGGGGATTCTGGGCCAAGGTACGGGCCAGGGCAACGCGCTGTTGCTGGCCGCCGGAGAGCTGGTCGGCCCGGACAAAAGCTTTGTCCAAAATACCCACCTTGTCAAGGGCCTCCAGTGCCTTCATTTTCTCCTCTCTTGTAAAAATTCCGAAGGTGGCCCGCCACCAGGGCAGATCGGGGACAAAGGCCGTGAGCACGTTCTTGATAACCGTTGTACGGCTAATGAGATTGAAGGACTGGAAAATCATGCCTATGCGCCGTCGGAAAGAACGCAGGTTTTTCCCGTGGAGGCTCATCACATCGGTGCCGTCCACGGTGAGTGTACCGGATGTGATATCATGCATCCGGTTTATGGTGCGTATGAGGGTGGACTTACCGGCTCCCGACAGGCCTATTATGGCCACGAACTCCCCCTGTTCTATGCTCAGGTCGATATGCTTAAGGGCCTGGAAGCCGTTGGGATAGCGCTTGCTCACATTTTTAAATTCAATCATCCTTGCATCTCTCCATTCCAAAGGAGGGAGGGAAGCCCCGGGCTCCCTCCCCCATTCAGATATATCTATTTTACTTTTACTCAGGATGCGCTGTTAAGAGTCTGGATCATCTCCTGGGCGGCCCGCTCGGAATCATAGTCGGAGGACTGGGCAGGCAGGTAGCCGTTGTGGCTGTATATGGCGATGACAGCCTTGCCCTCCTCGGTATTGCCGATGTTGATGAAGGCCTCGGACAGGGCAGCCTTGAAGGCTTCGTCCATTATGGGAGAGGTCTTGCTGACGCTGATGGTATCATTGTAAATGGCGGGAGTGACGCCGATTACTGCGGTGTCGTCCCAGATGCTGTTGGTCATGGCGTATTCGCCGGTCCACTCGTCCTCATAGTCACGGCGGGCATCAGCATAGGTGCACAGCACATCCACCTGACCGGAAGCCAGACGGGCAAAGGCGCTGCCGTAGGAATCGGACTGGACGGCGTGGGGCAGCTCGGTGATATTCTTGCCGAAGTTCTCCTGGAGCCAGAGAGAGGGGTAGATATATCCGGCGGGAGAAGAGGAGTTGGCAACGCTCCAGTTGGCGCTGCTCACATCCTCCCAGGTCAGGGCCTCACCGGCATTGACCTTGGCGGCCAGTTCCTGGCCCTTCTCGGAGGGGCCGGCTATCATCAGTGCGCGGTAGCTGGTTACCTGCTCGGTGGTGGGCTCGGTGGGGGCATTGTCGTTCCAGTCCTTGGCGCTGTCGGAATCTATGGACAGGCCGTCGCGGGTGGCGGTGAGCAGCACGTCGCAGCCGTCGTCATAGAGGACGTAAGTGCCGCCGGGGATCAGGCCCACATCGGCAGTACCGGCAGCCATTGCCTCGCCCACAGCCTCATAGCTGGTACCCACGGTGATGTCCACGGTGCCGACATCGTAGCCCAGCTTTGCCAGTTCCGCAGTGAGCAGCTCCTTCAGAGGCTCGGTGGCGGTAATAATTTCATCGGGTTCACGGGAGGGGACAAAGGCGACGCGCAGGGTCTCAATGGCGATGTTTTCAGCGGGAGCTTCCGCCTCGGTACCGGCAGTTTCACCGGCGGCCTCGGGGGCTTCCTGGGTAGTCTCGGGCTCGCTGCTCTGGCCACAGCCGCACAGCAGGCCCACGCACAGCAGACTCACCAACAGGAGAGCAACCAATTTTTTCATACTTTTTCCTCCTTCTGTTGCATACATCTTAAACTTTTATCTATTGTAAGAGAGTCTGTCTCTTGCAATCACATAGAGGAATTCAGGCCGTGTCGCCTATCTTCAGGTGGGTGGGCACCATAACTGTCACAGCCTGGCTGCGTTTTTGCCGTATGCGGCCGAAAAGCAGTTCCATGGCATTTTCCCACACATAGTCCGGATACATCTCCAGGCAGGTGCCTGTGGGCCACTTGCTCTCCAGAGTCTGCACGTCCTGATAAATGATTACCGCCACATCCTTTGGTATGCGTACACCCAGCTCCCGGAAAGCTTCAAGAGCCCCTTCGGCCACCTCGTCGCTGCCCAGCAGCATGGCCTCTGCCAAAGCATTATCCTCCACGGCTTTCTTTGCCAGGGTATAGCCGCTTTCCTTGCTCATCTCTCCTACATGGAAAAGCCTGGAGTCATAGGCCCCTCTGCTCTCCAGGATACGTTGGAGCCCGGCCAGACGGTGGCCGCCTATACGCCCGTTCACACCGTCATATATGCCGCCGATATAGCCCACACCGGTGTACTGCTTTTTGTCCAGCAGGTAGCTGACCACCTGCTCCATGCCCCGGTCGAAATCCACCTGGACCTGGTCAAATTCATAGCTCTGCCGGTCGGAATTTACAAATACGATGGCAAAGGACAGGGAGCGGAGAAAATCCACCTCGGCCTCATTAAAGACTCCCAGAGCGATAACCCCGTCAACTCTCTGTACCTGTCCGAATACCAGGCGCTCAAAGCTCACCTCATACTCGTCGGTCATCATCTGCACCAGGCAGGACAGGGAAGACAGACGCACATTGTGCCTGTCCGGACGGACGACGCGCCAATCCGCCACGCCTATGACCAGATGCTTCTTGTGCTCCGCCGCCTTGCGCTGCCGGGGAGATACATATCCCAGGGAGTGGGCGGCCTGGAATATCCTGGCCCTGACTTCGGGGCTGACGGATATATTGTCGTCCTTGTTCAGCACCCTGGACACTGCGGCAGCGGAGACCTGGGCGGCCTCTGCCACATCCTTTATGGTTGCCATGTCGCCCCTCCTCTGCCAACAGTTTCATAATTCTTTAAATTCATTATAAACAAGCCCTCCTTTGAAGTCAACATTTTTTACTAAATTTTTACTTAAAAATTAATTTTGCTTGAGTTATTGGCAATATCTCCTAATGCTGCGGCCATCAGCGCCTATAAACCCCAGGTATCCCCGCCCTGATATGCCGTTTTATTGCCACTCTACCGACAGTCGGTTGCTTTTTTCCTACCGGCGGATATGATATATCCAGAACATTTGGGAGGCAAAACATGTATGAAATTGATAAAGCCCAGTTCGGCAGGTTTGTTGCCGAACTGAGGCGGGAGAAAAATTATACTCAGAAGCAGCTGGCGGAGCTGCTGTGCATATCCGACAAAGCCGTATCCAAATGGGAGCGGGGCCTGAGTCTGCCCGACGTAGGCATGCTGCTGCCTCTGGCCCAGACTCTGGGTGTCAGTGTCACGGAACTGCTGGAAAGCCACCGCATAGATGCCGATATACCCCAGGACCTGGAGCAGGTGGAAAACATAGTAAAAAAGGCAATCAGCTTTTCCGGGGAAAGATTGCCCCAGAGAGGCAGCGATTCCAGGCGGGCAAACCTGACTTTCATTTTATGCAGCTGCTTCAGCTTGGCCATAGCCGCCTATCTGTTTTTTACCGGCGGGTTTGAGAGCTTTCCTCCGGGAACCATAACCATGCTTGGGCTTTGTTTTTTCTTCGGCATTTATTTTACTTTTTTTGCCAAGAATCGCCTGCCTGTATACTACGATGAATATTCAATCAGTTCCTACAGCGACGGCATTTTCAGGTTCAATCTTGTGGGAGTCCGCTTCAGCAACCGCAACTGGCCCCACATTTTAAATGCGCTGCGCAGCTGGTGCCGCTGGGCCCAGGTCGTTCTTATGGTTTTTATCCTCATAATACGGACCTGGTTTCCCGCCCTGAAAATCGGCCCATATCTTCCCGCTGTCCTGTCGGTGTTTGTACTGGGACTGTTCATCCCGGTTTACATAACAGCTAAGAAATACGAATGATATATTTTGCTCAAGGCCGTGGAGGAAGAGCCCTCCACGGCCTTGAAATACTTTTATTCATATGGCTCTATCACATCAGGCGGGTCTTCTCCCGCCTCAATTTTCGGCAGGTACCAGCGCTCGTAGTAATAGGGGCAGCTTTTTCCCTGGGGCCATTCATCCCCCCAGGGGCGGAGAGTGAGCACATAGTAAAAGCTGCCGGTACTGCCGTCGCTGTAGCCGCCGCTGATCTCCAGCAGCATTCCTTCATCATCGGTGAGTTTTATCCAGGCATCCCCTGCTCCAAGCTCAATATCCAGAAATTCCCCACCTGTGCAGATATATTCTCCGTCCGACTGCTGTAGGTCAAAGGAGGCCAGATAGTAGTCCTTGGGCATGTCCTCATCCCAAATCAATATACTGCCGATCCGGCCGCCGGCACTGAGCTGGCCGCAGCAGTCCCAGCTGTAGCCCTCAAGGCTGCTCCAGTCGCCCTGGGCATCGGTGAGATACCAGTAGCCGTACCAGTATTGGCTCAGCTCCTCAGGGCCGGGAAGCCGCTCTGGCAAGGGGCTTTCCTCTACCACGGTGAGCTTCCTGTCCAGAGAACCACATCCGCATAAAAGACACAGGGTCAGAACAAGGGGCAACAGCAACTCCAGCCTTTTAAATCCTCTCTTCAAGTTTATCCCAACTTTACAACTATATAATTGTCTATCTTCTCTATTGAGCCGTAATACGGGTATTCAGCCATCTGTTCAAACTCCGGCATGGCGCTGATCTTCTCCATCTCCTCCTCGTCGGCAAAAGCGACGTCAAAGCCCAAGTAATGCCGGAAAAGGTTTTCCCTGGAATAGATATTTATCAGATCGTGGGATGGCCCCAGCAGCAGAGAGGTGTCCAGCTCAGGAGCATAGTAAAGCAGATTATCCTGCTGCCCGATTATTGCCAGGCGGCTGTTCTCGTCAAAGCCCTCGGTATCTTTTATCTGTGCTATCATTGACACATAGAAAGCATCCGCCGTCTCGTACTGCAAGTGCATTTTAAGATAACACATGTTTGCAAAATACACGTTGGAAACAACCACCACACACAGCATGAGAGCAGTTATATCTTTCATGGGCCTGACGAGCTTCGGGCCGGTTTTTTCAATTATGACTGCGGCAAGGAAATAAAGGCACACAAAGCTGTAGAGCACCAGAGTGTGGATGGACTGGGCGGACATCATCAGATACATGCAGTTTATGCTCAGCGGCAGCAGCAGAACCAGCAGAACAAGCAAGGCCAAGTTCAAAACCGAGCGTTTCCCCGCAGCCATAAGCACCAGGCCCAGAAGCATCACCGCCAGCAGGAGCAGATGCACAATTCTGGAGATCTCGCTGCTGATGAGATAATAGTTCCGGAAAGTAAAGATGTCCCGGAAGTTCTGATAGGCCATGAGTATTTTCCCGGGGAGACTGGCAGAGGAGTTGACGTTTTCCAAAACATAGTCGTTGAACTCCGCCCCGGTAAGCTTAAAGACAAGCAGGGTTATTGCAAAGTAGGCCGCCAGAGCCGCCGCCATCATCGCCAGGGCCTTCAGTCCCCAAAGGGCTATCTTCCAGGGGCTTTTTTCTCCCTCCAGGCAATCTTTAATCATGAGAATTACAAACAGGCTGGCACTTATTGCCACATAGGCCTGGTATATGCTGAGGCAGAGCACCAGGGCCATGCCGGCGACGGCAGTATTCAGACCACCTCCACGGCAGAAAAACCACACACACAGAGCCGCAAGGAAAAAAGCCAGCCCGTAGGAGGCACTGGTGAACATAAAGCAGTAAGTGCCGGTGAGGGACGGAAAGCTGACAACGACTGCTGCAAGTACGATCTGCAAAAGCGGCGAGCTTATTCCCAGCACCTTTATAATGATACACAGCGCCGCGGAGATAAGCAGCAAGGTCAGCAGCCCATATATCCAGGGCATGGACCAGTCCGGGAACAGCAGCCTGGACAGTTCCAGTCCCCAGCGGCCGGAAGTAACCGTTGCCCCCTTGTAAAACAGGGCCTCAATGTCGTCATGGTTTACCAGCTTATTGGTAAACATGAACATATGGGCGGCAAGGCCGCTTATCAGTGCCGCCAGAAATGGACGGCGGTTAGACAGGTATAGGTTTTGGAGGCTGATGAGCAGACGCTCGCCCCAGGATAATTTAGACTTGTCCATTTTAATTCCTTTTGGTTTTGAACACGGAATACAGGTTCAAGACCCCTCGCTCATTCTGATTTTGCCTGTTGGACGCCATGATGCTCCAGAACTTGAAACAGCCCGCAAAAACCGCAGGCAGCCAGAGGCACCATAAGGATAAAATAAGGCAGGGCATATTGGCTTTTGGCCTCACATAGCAGATGATACAGTATTCCCCCCAGAATCACCAGCAAAGGCAGGCACTGTCCGATATTACTGTGCCGGAAAAGCCAGACGCAGCACAGCAGAGTCCCAAGGAAAATCAGCTGCTGATACTGATTCATATATACCGTGGACATCTGCTTTCCCCCTTCGCAAAACCAGTCATACAGCAAGCCTTTTTCACCGTAGCTCTGCTGCACCCGGTTTATCCAGAGGCTCTCATAGGTGGGCTCATTCCATTGGGAACGGAGCTTTTCCCAATAGAAGTCCACCGCCTTCCCGGGATTTACCGAGAAGTAAGCCACCCTGTCCTGAATGACCTTAACGGCATTCTCCTCTGTGGCCTGGGCGTCCATGCCGCTCTCCATGAAGACTGTGACGGTGTTGTCCTCTTTATACCAGCCCGGCCCGGCATGCCCCTCGCTCATGCCCATGGCGACCCAGGCCAGCATGGGGATGCCCTTACCGAAATCCCTGCCGGAACGCTTTTCATATATATTCTGGGCCGCTCCATCCAGTACCGCTACAGAGGCTATGACCAGTATAAGGCATATAAGGGATTTGATGCTTCTGTTTTTAAGCAGGTCAATCACCCAAATGATGCATATGGCCACGGCGAAAATCATGTAATTAAGCTTTATCAGCACAGCAAAGCCCAGGCACAGGGCGCAAAGCAGCCCTTGCCAAAACCGGCGCTGCCTTAAAAAAGCGGCAAACATCCACAGAGCTGCTGCACCCAATGCAAAGCCCGGGATTATACCGTAGAGAAAAGTGCAGGAGAGCACCGGCGGCAGGCAGAAAAGCAGCAGTATCATAGTGAATATCTGGACCCGCCGATTCTGAAATAATTGCCAGTTCAGTCCTATCACCGCATGATAAGCTATGAGCAGCCACAGGAGGTTCACGCCCTGAAGAGCCAGACGATAATACCCGGCAGGCATACCGGGCAGCAAGCTGCCCATCAGTCTGAACAACACCTCAGCATACAACACATAACCCAGCTGGAAAGGAAAACGGTAAAAATAGGCATCAATTGCATCATAATCCCCGACGGCAGCCCGCTCGGCAGCATAGAGCAGCTGGTATGAATCGGAGTACCAGGGAGCTGCCAGTTTGACGGAGATTATAAAAGCCACTCCCAGTAAAAATACCAGGAGCATAAAAACAAGTTCCGTACGCAGGAGGCTGAAATTAACACAGTGTCTGTACAGCAGATACAGGCTGGACAAGAGCAAAATAAGAATCAGGATATTAAGAAAAATATTATCTGCATATATCTCAACAAGCTCCCCGGCCTCGTTATTGGTACTGACATTAGCCGTCTCTATATAGGCGGAAACTGTGAGCAGCAGAATAAACAGCCCGGAAAGCCCCAGTATCACCGCCGCGGCAAGCCGTGAAAGCCAGGCAATACCGGAATCAATGCGCTCCAGTCTCATAATCTCCCCCCTGTAACTATCTCTTTTACGGTATTTATTTATACCATATTTAGCTGCACAATTCAAATAATTTTGCAGTCTTCCTGCAAATGCAAAAACCGCACCCCGGCGCTCCGCTCCTCAGGCAATTGCAGAGCAGGGTGCCGGGGTGTATCCGCCTTCAGGCTTTATAGTTCCTCCACAGTGGTCACGTTCTCTACTGCATTTATTGACTTGACCACATCTTCATCAAGCTGCTTCCTGTTCACCCGCACAGCCAGAATAGCACAGTATCTCACTGTATCGTTATCACTGGACACCCGGGTTATCTCCAGGTCTTTCATGTTCAGGTGCTTGTCTCGGATGATGCCCACAATGTTTTCTATAACGTTCGCCTCAGTGTATTCGATATAAAGATGCACATCGTCGGCTTTGAGGGCATAGCGGTACTCAAAACGTATCAGCATCAGCTCGGCCACCAGAACCATCACCGTGGCAAATATGGCGCACTCCACATAGCCGGACCCGCACACCAGACCGATGATAGCCGCAGTCCATAACCCGGCCGCCGTGGTCAGGCCCTTTACGCGCTGATGCTTGGTAACAATTATCGTGCCCGCACCTATGAAGCCCACGCCCGCAATAACCTGAGCGCCAAGGCGGGAAATATCCGTATACATGCCCATATTCAAATAAAGGTACTGGCTGGTGAGGGTTGTCATGGCCGCCCCGAGGCATATGAGTATGTGGGTGCGAAAGCCGGCAGGCCGCCGCTTATATTCCCGCTCTATACCGATGGAGCCGCCGCAGATAGCCGCCAGCACCATACGAACCGTTATGGACAAGAGATCCACATCTCTGACAAAATCAAAACATTCCAGCAACTTTCCTGTCCCCCCTATCAAACTTCCTCAATGGCAATTATGCCATCCATAGTAGCAAGCTTTGCCAGCACCTGGGTATGCTGAATCTGGTTAGGCAGACGGATACTCAAAAGGGCGTTTACCTGCTTCAGATGCTCATTTTCGGACTTGTCTATTTCCACATCAAAAAGCCTTATCCCTGCATTTTTTAAATAGCTTACCACCGACCCCAGGTTTTCCATACTGTCCATCCCCACATATATGGACATGTTCCTGGCCCGACGCATGACAATATTCTCAATAAACGGCAGCAGCTTCATACTGATGACTATGAGCAGCGTGCCCATCACCATGCATTCATAAAAGCCCGCACCTATGGCAATGCCCATACAGGCCGAGGCCCAGAGCCCAGCAGCAGTAGTCAGGCCCTTGACCTCCTGCTTGCCTGTGACAATAATCGTGCCTGCGCCCAGAAAGCCCACGCCGTTTATTACCTGGGCCCCAAAGCGGGACAGGTCCGTCTTAATGCCGATGGTGTCTGAAGCGAGTACCCAGCGGTTATTGAGCATATAGTCCAGGTATTGGCTGAGTATAACAGTGAGAGTAGCCCCAACGGCCACCAGCATATAAGTTCGAAATCCCGCCGGACGTCCCTTTTTCTCCCGCTCAAAGCCCACAATGCCACCCACAACCATGGCCAGCACCACCCGCAGCATCATGGAAAACATATTCAGTTCACGCAGATATGAAAGATCGCCGATCATAACTTGTCCTCTCAAAAACATACAGAGCGCTGAAATCAACAGCGCTCTGTTTAATAACAATAGCAGCTTCTTGCGGGTATTATATCATCGGCCCCAAAATTTACAATGGTAAAAAGATACAAATTTTTTCAGCAATTTATGTATACAATTAACAGAAAATCTTTTGAAGCAGTTCCGGCACTTGTTCAAGCTCTCCAATCTCATAGTCCGGAACAATCCCTTCAATTCCGGGCAAGTGTCTCGGGTTATACCAGCAAGTTTTGATCCCTGTACGGATGCCTCCAAGTATATCCGAGCTGAGGCTGTCGCCTATTATCACGCATCTGTTCTGGTCAAAATCCGGTATGCGGCGGAAACAGCGTCGGAAATATTCCGGGCTGGGCTTATTGCAGCCTATCTCCTCGGATATAAAAATATCTTCAAAATAAGGAGAAATGCCCGCGCTTTTCAGCCTGCCTGCCTGGACCACGGCAGTGCCGTTGGAGCAGATAAAAAGACGATAGCTCCCACGGAGACTCTCCAGCAGTTCCTCTGCGCCGGGCATGAAGTAGTGTCCCTGGGACAAGAAGCTCTCATACAAAGCCTTGGCCCGTTTACTGGAGATTTCCAGACCAAGCTCATTAAACAAAAGTTCGAACCTGCCTACCAGCACCTGCTCCCTATTTATCTCCCCGGTCTCCAGCCGCTTCCACTGCATGGCATTTATTTCACTGTAGCGGCGTATAAGCTTCTCCTCCGGCTCCACCTCCAGTTCCCTGAAAGTTCTGGAAATGGCCAGCTTTTCCGCTTTATGGAAATCCAATATGGTGTCGTCCAGATCCATTAGTATAATGGGCTTTGTCATTTTTCTCCCCCGTCAAATTTTCTTGAGTGCTTCGGCAATATATTCCAGGTGCATGCCCCGGGAGGCTTTAACCAGCACGGTGTCCCCCTTTTCTATCAGCTGAGGCAGCTCCCGCTCCAGTTCATCCCGGCTCTCAAACCAGCGGCCCTTTTCCCCGGCACCCCTGGCTATCTCCCTGCCAAGTTCGCCGCAGCAGAACACAGCATCCATGCCGTGTTGCACTGCATATTCGCCCAGTTCAAAATGCATTGCACCGGCATCCTGCCCCATCTCCAGCATGTCTGCCAAAATACATATATGCCGGCCGGGCATATCCTTCATGGAATCTATGGCACAGCGCATGGAGTCCGGATTTGCATTATAGCTGTCGTCCACCAGGATGAGCTTCTCTCCTGCCCAGACTGTCCCTCTGCGTCCCACGACCTCATAGGCAGCAATGCCCCGGGCAATCTCCTCATCGGTCAAACCCAGCGTCATGCCCACAGCGGCAGCTTCCATAGCCGCGTATATCAAATGCCGTCCGTGGGCCGGTATATGTACGGATATGCTGCGGTCTTGGCAGACTATCCGGCAGCCTGTGGAGCCGTCGGCCAGGCTCTCAACATTCTCCGCCCGAACATCGCAGCCTTCGCCCAGACCACAGCGAATGAGCCTCTGTCTGCACCGGAGGCCGGCAAGCCAGGGATCGTCCCCGTTCACAACTACGGTACCATCCTCCGGCATCAGCGCCAGCATCTCAGTCTTGGCTTTGAATACTCCCTCCAGATCGTGGAGGAATTCCAGGTGGGCGTGGCCAATAAGGGTAAACACTGCTACGGTGGGTCTGGCCATGCGTGCAAGACAAGTCATCTCGCCGAAGCCGGATATTCCCATCTCCACCACGGCAGCCTGGTGCTGCGGTTCTATGCGGGACAGGGTCATTGGCACACCGATCTGATTATTCAGGTTTCCCTCGGTTTTAAGCACCTTCAGCTTTTGCCCCAGGACTGAGGAGACCATCTCCTTTGCAGTAGTCTTACCCACGCTGCCGGTAATGCCAACCACAGGCAAGCTGAGGCTTTCCCTGTAGGCGGCAGCAATGGCCTCCAGGGCCTTCTGCACATCCTCCACCAAAATAACCGGGCCTGCAGTCCCCTCCGGCACACGTTCAGCCAGGCAGCAGGCAGCCCCCTTTTCCAGGGCGGCAGAGATATAGTCGTGCCCATCCACTTTTTCACCTCTATAGGCTACGAACATGTCTCCCGGCTCCACGGCCCGGCTGTCGATGACTGCCCGGCCTATTTCTCTTTCGGGAAGCTTTTCTCCAAATATGCTGCCGCCGCAGATGCTGGCAGCTTTTTCAACGGTCATATTTTTCATGGGCTCATCTCCAATTTACTTGAGTATACCACACAGGGAGCAAACTGGCAAAAGATTTTATTTCCCTTCCCGCACTATATGAAAAAAATTCGTGCATATGCCTAAAGACTGTGCTATAATAATATGACTATATTTTTGATAAAGGATTTTTGCTATGAATTATGTCGTGGTGGATCTGGAATGGAATCAGGCAATGAGTTCCAAATCCTCCGTATTCAACAAGCTCCCCATCCATCTCAGTGGGGAGATTATAGAGATAGGCGCCGTAAAACTGAATGAGGATATGACCCCCGGCGAGGAGTTCACGATCGATGTCAAGCCCGTATACTTCCGGCGTATGCACTACAAAGTAAAGAAGATAACCGGCTTTGATAAAGAGCGGCTTGCTCATGGTATTGCCTTTGCCGACGCTTTGGAACAGCTGCGCAGCTGGTGCGGCGACAATGTCACCTTCATAACCTGGGGCAATGACGACCAGCGCATATTGGAACAGAACATAATCATCCACGACCTGGATTGGGACTGGATAGCAGGCTGGGTGAATCTACAGCTTATATATAATCTCCAGACCGGTGGCGACAAGAACCAGAAGTCTCTGGCCAGCGCCATGGAGCATTTTGAAATAGAGCAGACCAGAGTGGCCCATGATGCCCTTGGCGATGCTTACAATACAGCTCTTGTGGCTTCCCGCTTGGACATGGAGGAGGGTCTGCGCATGTACTCCGATGCTGCCAGGATACTTGCCAGCCGTATGCCTAATTATAAGCCCGCCTCCGACGCTGAGGGCCATGATGCTCTGGAACACAGCTGCTTTGACAGCTTTGACAGCAAGGCCGCTGCTTTTGCCGACAGCCGCATTTCCCTGCTCCCTTGTCCCCGCTGCGGCGTAGAGACCAAGGCCCAGAAGTGGATCAATCAGGGCGATCAGCGGTATATGAATATCTACTCCTGTCCCGAGCACGGCCAGTTTCTGGTGAGGGTCAAGTTCCGCAAGAATCGTGAAGACAACAGCTGGACGGCAAACAAGCTGGTGTATGAAGCAGACGAGGCGATGCTGGACTTTTATAAGGCCAAAGCCACCCAGTCCCGGCGGCGGGGAAGGAGTCATACCCGGCGAAAAAACCGCCCGGCAAACAAGCAGTGATATCTTGTGTTTTCAAAAGAAAAGGGAGTGTTGCAGACTGAAATTCTGCAATACTCCCTTTTCCGTTTTATTAGCCCTGAATTATGCAGCGCTTTTAATAGACTCCACGTCAAAACCGATTATGTCTCCGGTTATGGCGTCTATCTCATACTCATACTCCATGAGTTTTGTCTTCATGTCAACTTCATAGATAAGGCTCAGCCCCTGGAGCTCAATCTTGCAGCTGATGGTGCTGATGTCTTTATCGGTGATGTTGGCGTGGGCCATAGCCAGCTTCTTTGCCTCATCCTCGCCCAGCAATACTGTCCCGCTGCTTTGGGTTGTACCGCCGGTCTTGTCCGAGGGGCTTTCGGCGGCTTTGTCTGTTGCAGAGGCAGAGGGCTCATCAAGGGCAGCTGCGGCCAGGGCATCCTCTCCCGGGGCAGCGGACAGCTCCGACTTTCTCCAGCTCTCCACACGGCCGGTAGTGCTGTCTATGTAATATTCATAGCGATAGTCACCGGCGGTGAAAACCACCTCATAGAGCATCATTCCGTTTTGCTCCTTCAGCAGCACGGAACTGAAGTCCGCATCCTTTTCGGCCACTTTGCTATGCTCAAGAGCCGCATCGGCAGCTGCATCCGCACCTATATATGGCACGGCGGTAATTACCGGTGCGGTCTGCGCCGCATTGCCTGTACTCTCGGCAGCATTTCCGGAGACGCTCACAGTCTCTTCCTTACTGCCGTCAGATACAGAGCTTTCCTCTTCCCCGCTAAGGGCAGGGCTGGCAGTGGGGCTTACAGATGGGCTGGGTTTAGTCTCCTCTTCTGCAGGCATGGCCGCCACAGGCGTTGCTACCGACTCAGCAGAACCGAAACCGGGGTTTGGGAGCATGTCTGTGATCCAGGCGGGCAGAGCATTGTAATAGGCCAGGGCATAGCCACCTATGGTTGCCGCCAGGAGTATGATGAGGATTATGATAATTACCCAGAGAGCTCTTCTCTTTTTTTTTGGCGTATTTTCGTTTTCAGGCATACTTATACCTCCTGCACTATTCTGTACATGAATCTACCACAAATATTAAGAGAAAACATGAACGCCTGATTAAGTTTACAAAAAGTAATTTTTTGCCGTCTCCGAATCCTGTTTAATGTGCCGTGACAGGGTATCCACATCGTTGAATTTCATCTCTGGCCTTATAAAGGAGTAGAACTCCACCATGGCCTTCTGCCCGTATAGGTTGCCGGAAAAGTCAAGTATGTGGCTTTCCACATTGGCCCTGCTGCCCTGGGCCACCGTGGGGCGCACGCCCACATTTGTAGCCGCAGCAAAACTGCGCCCGTCCTCCAGAACCACTCTGGTGACATATACCCCATGGCGGGGCACCAGAACACCCTCCGGGAAAAATATATTGGTGGTAGGAGTCCCCAGCTTGGTGCCCAGATGATAGCCGGAACACACGGTGTTGGTGAGGAAATGAGGGTGCCCCAGGTATCTTTTCGCTTGCTCCATGTCGCCCTGGGCAATAAGGCTTCGAATATAGGTG
>ERZ827478.885-NODE-885-length-25808-cov-6.349784_pt1 | contig 25808 bp, 9 predicted proteins | sample MGYA00519705_ERZ827478 | MGnify/ENA primary metagenome ERZ827478 (study PRJEB31778, sample SAMEA3449318) | human gut metagenome | biome: human gut; feature: human-associated habitat; material: faeces | place: United Kingdom | collected 2010/2012 ... | reverse complement strand
AGTTCGGGGAACTGTTTTGTAGTATCTTTGTTTCTTATAAGAGCCCTGTTTAATTATTTTCTTTTTGTTTATGGGTGAGAATTCTGCTCGAACCTGTGACAAGATACTCCAAATTCTGCGAACAACGAGAGCAAAGAATTTGGGAAAAACAGTTCGGGGAACTGTTTTGTAGTATCTTTGTTTCTTATAAGAGCCCTGTTTAATTGTTTCCTTTTTGTTTATGGGCGAGAATTCTGCTCGAACCTGTGACGCGTCCTCGTCGTCGCAAGTTTGATATCGTTCAAAATAACTTTAAGTTATTTTGAACTCATTCCACTGCTCCGCCTCTCAAAATCTGTCGTACAGCAGTGCGTCAGATTTTGTATTACTTTTAAATCAGTTTATCGACAGTATAAAAGCCATCGGTTTTTAACCGATGGCTTTGTTTTATGTCAACCAAAATCTTATGCTGCTTACACCTATATTTTATTAGTTTATAAAAAGCAAAAGGAGACGGTATTTCTACCGTCTCCTAAAGCTTTATTTCAATGTCAAGATTTTAGTCTAAATCAGTACCATGGTCAATACCGGTATTTCCACCAGTATAAGATGCTGTTAAAACCTCATCATAAGTCTTGAACTCATCAATCTGTGACATTGGCTTTGTGTAAAGCTCTTTCATTGGTTTTCCTCCCAAATTTACCGGTGCCTTACCCCTGCCGATTAGGCAGAGGCAAAAGCATCAATAAATTATAATTTGTTATCAATAAGTGTAAGATTCAATGTTAGACATAGTTGGCTTTAATGTGCCATCAGCAGTCTTTGTAATAACAAATGCTACTGCAGAAATCTTACCATCTTTCTTTGAAAGACCATAGTCAAGAGCAATCTGCTCTGCTGAATTCTTGTTGTAAAGAATCTTTACAGTGCCTGCATTAGCGTCTGCACCCTTATTGCCAACATTATCAAGTGTGAGTTCAGAATCAGCTAAATTCTTACCATATACAAAGCCCTGCTTAACTACTGTTTCGCCAGGAGCAATATTGCGAGTTGCCAAGAATGAAACCTTAACTGTACCCTCAATTGGTGTTGCAGAAAGAATCTTAACTGTTGTTTTCTGCTGAACTGCAGTCATTACAGGTGTAAGTTCAATATCAGAACCGCAGAAGAATGTGTAAGTATCGCCATAACCAACTACTGTACCGTCAGCTAACTTCCAAGCTTCAGCACCATCCTTATGAACACTAACCTTAGTATCATAAGCAACTTGAGCCGGGCTAGCTACTTCAGCACCGTTAACAGTGATTGTAGCACCATCGTTAGCAGTTACTGTATACTTAGCAACATCGTCCTTCTTGTACTGAGCATAGATTGTAGCACCGTCTGTGAGTTTGCTGATTTGTTCTTGAGTCATTGACCAACCTGTGAATGTGTAACCAGGGAATACAGGTTCAGTAGGAACTGTAATATCAGCTGCGCTATCAACAGTTTGAGTATCAATTACATTGCCGTATGGGTCAACAAATACTACTGTAAATGAAGTATCAGCCTTTTCAGCAAATACAGCTTCGTAAGTGATGTCAGCTGTTGCAGCTGTTTTAAATGTTGCTTCGTCAGAAACAATCTTGTTACCAACTTTCCAACCTACGAATTCGCCTGTTTCGTTATTAGCTTTAGCAGTAAGAACTACATCGTCACCAACTGCAAGTCTTGCGTTAGCACCGTTTGTAGCATCAGCACCGTTAAGAGTTGTTGTGCCAAGTTTTGTTGAAGCAACTGTTACAACTACACCTGCATCAAGCTTAGCAACTGCATCTTTAAGAGCAGCTGTTGCAGCGTCTACATCTTCCTGTGTTGTGTAAGCTTCAACTGTAGCCTGAGCATAATCCTTAAGAGCTGCTGTTACCTTTGCATAAGAAGCTTCTGTGAATTCATCAGCTTTTACTTTCTGTGCAGCATCAAGTGCATTATAGTATTCTGTACCGTTAAGCTTATCAATCGGAAGTGTTGATACATGACCACAATCAGGGCAAGTAGCTGTCTTAGAACCTTCTACCTTAATTGTAGGCTGAGTAACGGTTTCGTACTTAAGTTTACAATCATCTACTTTGTCACTACCAACTTCAGTAAATACAAAACCATCCTGTGACCATGTATAAGTTGTTGTTGTATGAGTACCGTTCTTATTATCGGTAACCTTAGCAGGAGTGTTAGCAAAGTTTTCAGGTGTTTCGCCCTTATTAACAGTGAGAGGTTTAGATGTACCGTCAATGAAGTTATAAGTATAAGTTTCAGTTGTAGGATTAGCTACAAGACCTTCAACTGCAGCTTTAAGTGCAGCTGTTGCAGCGTCTACATCTTCCTGTGATGTGTAAGCACCAACTGTTGCTTCATCATAAGCAGCAAGTGCTTCTGTTACCTTAGCAAAAGAATCTGCTGTGTAATCTTTAGCATTCTTACTTTGTGCAGCCTTGAGTGCATCTCTGTAATCATTACCGTTAAGCTGAGCAATTACAGTACCGGTATTGATTGTATCGCCGCAAACATTACATACTGTATCGCCTGTGTAACCAGCATTGTTGATTGTAGGATTAGTAGCGTTTACAACCTTTGTATCAGCGTGGTCACATACAAGCTTATCAATTGGTTTTGTATAAGTATTGCCACACTTTTTAGTACATGTGTAAACATCATAACCTGCTTCTTTATAAGTAGCGTCCTTATGGTCAGTTACTTCGAATTTACATTCAGACTTTGTTACTACTGCTTCTTCAGTATAAGCAGCATCAGCTGTTGCAGCTACAACTTCAGGTGTCCACTTGTAACTTGTTACTGAGTGATGAGTTGAATCAGAAGCAACAGGTTTTGTTTTTGCTGTGTTATCTGGAATTGTTGGCATTACGCCATCATTTACAGTTTGAGTGGTAAGTTCACCACCAATAGTTGTAAATGTGATTGTGTGAGTTGATGGCTTAGGAGCTTCTCTAAATTCATTGAAGCCCATGAAAGTTGATTTTTTTGAACCTGGCCATTCAGTATCACCTGTGTTAGTATTTGTTTTTGTATCCCACATATTTTTAGCATATGTTGTAAGTTTAGGAATCATAATACCATCACTGTTTGGACCAACATATGAAAAGCTCTTTACATTTGTAGGATTATAAATGTGGAACTGGATAGGATCGTTTGTTACGATTTTAAATACGAATGTAGCAACAGGAATTGCATTTGTATAAGTATAACCTGATGCTTCACCTGTTGTAGGGTCTACAAATAAACCGTCAGGATCTGCAACAGAAGTGGTATCAACATTTGGCCAAGACCATGTATAATCAAGTACATTGTACTTGCCATCTTCTTTATTAGCAATAATCTGTGAAGAGTTTGAACCATCTGTTGTGAATGAAGATTTGCTTACGCCTTCTTCACAAAGTGAATATAAAGGAAGGTAAGATAAACCACCTTTACCTTTTTCCCAAGTACCCTTAGCGGCTGCTCTTTCAGTTTCAGTACCGAGCTTATAAACGTTCTTTCTGCCTGATTTATAAGAATAAATACCGGCAGGTTCAATAGAATCACTGAACTGAACTTGTGCCAAGATTGATGAAAGAACTTTGATGTTTTCAACAGCAACTGTCATTGTGAAATAATCACCGACACCGAGCTGAACATCATTTTCGAGTGTAGGAAATGCATTATCGATTGCACTGTTAAATGTATTTGCCTTATCCTTGCTAATAGTAAGTGTACCTGAAGTAGTGTTACCATTAACAACTGTGTAATTATAATCTACCGGCGCGCCATAAAGTGAAGCATAAGAGCCAAACTTTTCTGAACCTGTGCCACAGGTCGAATAATCAGTATAATTAGTTGCATTATCCTCTACGAATGTACCAAAATACATTTTCAAATTTGGTTCATAATCGCCAGGTGCTGCAAGTGCTGTGAAAGGTACTGATAAAACAACCATAAGAACTGACAAAATGACAGCAATTGCCTTTTTAAAAGTTTTATTCATTTTCTTTCCCCCTATTTAATTCAAAGTTACATCAGCGTATTTAACTTCATTACCAAAGAATGTAAAAAATGTAGGCTTATCTAAACCATCAATTGCATTATCTTTGTTAAAGTCGCAGTAAAGATTATAATCTTCTGCACCACCGGAAAAAGCTTCATAAAACGAAAGCTTATCCAAGCCATCAATACTGCCATCGTGGTTATAGTCGCATATTGCAATACTTACCGATGAAACATCCTTTGATTCAGAAACTACTAATGTAACCGTTCTGTCAATAGTGGTTTCACCACTGATTAACATTTTGTACTCACCTGCCGGAATATCGGCAAGTGTATAATCACCGTTTGAATCTGTAACTGCAGTTGCAACGGTTGAATCATCTGCAGTTTTAACCGTAAGATTTATACCGCCAATACCGGTATCACTTGCACCTCCATCAAGGGAAGTAGCAATAGTAATCTTACCTGTTATATCACAACCCGGACCTTTCGGTGAAACATCACAGGTCATAAGATATAAAGAACCGTCATAATCATCGGCTTGGTTAACGAGTGCATACTCATCCTTAAGCCCATCATTATAATCTGTTAAAACAAAAGTCTCATTCGGGCTGGTTGAAACTGAAATTACATTAGACGCGTCACATTTATTAGCAAAAGCAACTGAAAAAGTTGCAAGCAATGTGCCATCACTATTGATTGCTGAACAAGAGTCAGAATCAGAAACAAAGCCAAACACCAAATTTGAATTTTGTGTAATAGTTCCCATTGACGAAATGCCGGCGAAATTATCAGAAAGAAGCGGCTTTGCCGCTGTATCAACAGTAGCATCTGCACTGTACTTTGCAGTTACCTGCACAACCGATAACTCGGAAACACCTTCTAAATAGAAGTTTACATCGTAAGTACCGGCAGGCAATTCATCACCGTCATATTGTTTTCCGTCAGAGTCGGTATAGGTGCAATAAATATTTGGCTTTTCACTGCCAACAGTTGCACCGTATGAAGTATTAGGAAGGCACACGAAAAGTGCAATAAGCACCAAGAAAGTAAGTGTACCAATTACAGCACCTATTCTCTTTTTAACAAATGCATTTTGCATAGGTGTTACCTCCTTGCCAAGTAAATAAAATTTAGGGAGAGACGAGAGCGCATACAACACCAAATCAAACCTCGGTTATAAAAACGCAAAAGCGTAAAAGCAAGCTTTGAAGAAATGATATTGTAATATCAGGGATAAACAGTGACTAAACGCAATCGCCTTTAACCTCCCAACCCTTAAAACAGGGCCGGTATATAAACGGGGATTACCCGATCATATCGAATTTATAAATAAAGTAACCATTATAATAAACGGTTACATATCAGGGGTATTGCTACCCCTGATATGATTTAGTTTAATTAGTCGAGAGCACGTGGAGCATACTCAACTGTCTTACCATAGAAGGTAAAGAATGTAAGCTTATCTAAGCCGTCAATTGCATTATCCTTATTATAGTCACAGTAGAGATCATAAGCGTTTGAACCGCCGGAAAATGCAGTGTAGAATGTAAGCTTATCCAAGCCATCAATAACACCATCACCGTTGTAATCACAAATACATACAGGAATTTCAACATTTGAAATATCTGCTGTACCGGTGAGTGTTACAGTTCTGTCGATAGTTACATTTTCTCTATGAACAGTAAGTGATGTTGTACCAACTGGAACAGTAGCAGTGAATGAACCGTCAGCTGCCGAAGTAGCAACTACTTCGCCGTTTGCGATAACATCAATTCCTGCAACACCTGTTGATGATTCAGTACCGTCAACATTTGCTGCAATAAGAACCTTACCGCTTACAGTGATTGTATCAGCTGCTGCCTGCTTAACTGAAGGAACAATTGTTACATTGCCGTCAACCTTATATTCATAAGGGAATGCCGAAACTGCAACCTTTGTACCGTTGATTGTAAGTTCATTAACAACTTGGTAACCTTCAGCTGCCTTAACATCAATTGTGATTGTTGAGCCGGTTTCTACTGAAACAGGAGCTGCGTAAGCATTGCCATTGATTGTTACAGTAGCACCTTCAACAGCATTAACTGTTACAGTGCTGTTTGTAGTTTCAGCAGGAGCAAGAGCAATCTCTGCAGCCTGAAGTTCTGTATCAACAGTGTAGATATTTGTAAGTGAAGCATCGTAGCCCTTCTTATCAGAAAGAACAAAGTTAGCTGGATCCTTATGAGCATAATCGCCGTTACCATACTGTGCAAGAGCAACTGCTGCTGCAAGAGCTCTGACATATCTGGTCCATGATTCTGCAGTGTAAGAACCATCGTTTACAAGCTTACCTTGAGCATCCCACTTACCAAAGCGAGGAGCGTTTGCGCCTGTTGTCTTTGAAACTGAAGCTTCAGTTGTTACAGTCTTACCGTCTTCAGCATAAACAGCCTTAGTAGCAGTAAGAGTTGAATAGATGTTGCCTGATGCACACTTGATTTCTTTTTCAAGCTGTGCACCCTGGTAACCACGCTCAACAGCTGCGCTTGCGAAGATATTGAAGAGTCTGGTATATTCAGCTACTGCTGCTGATGAAAGTGATGAATGAGTTACATAAGTATAAGACTTTCCGTTGTCAATGCAGTTTTGTACAGTTGATGCTGCACTTGCAGGAGAAACGCCTAATTCCTTCTTAACTGCATCTTCAGTTTTAGCCTCTCCGGTAGCTTCATCAATTACCGGGTTGCCATCTGCACCTAAAACAACTTTATCATAATGATATTCAAGATCAACAGTAAAGTTCTTTTCAATGTTTCTGGCAATGTCAGTCATCTTAGAGAATGTTAAGATGTTAAAGTTTGTGTCATTAAGACCGGTTCTTGCAACAGAAATGTTTTTGAATGCATTATCTGCAGCCGGCTTAAGTGTGTCATTCATAATGCTTGTTACATAGTTGATTCTATCAACAGCCTTTGCAACAGCACCACGGTTATCAACGATTGAACCGTCAGACTTAACTTCGTTAGGAACGATAGTATAATCTGTTACAGGGAACTTACATGACCAATCTTCATTTGAGTTAACCTTCTTGCCATCGGCATCACGGTATACATACTGAACCTGGTTGTAAAGAAGATTACCCTGTGCGTCAGTTGCCTGAGTTTTAGTAGGCATCTGGCAAGGATTACCATTTGTGGTAATAGCATTATCCCAAGTTGTTTCATAAACAACTGAGTTAGCAAGATAGTATTTACCATCTGCATTCTTAATTACTTTGATTCCGGCTTGGTCTGTTGTACGAACCTTTCCATTATCATCAGAAAGAGCTAATGGTGAATAGATTGGCATTGTACCTGCAGCATCGAAGTAGTAAACGCCTGCAACACCGCCGACTTTACCTGAACCGTCAGCAAGAGCTTCGCCACCAACATAAGCGTTAGCCAAAACATCCTTTGGAATTGTATATTCTTTTCCTTTAGATGTTACTGTTGGAGCAGATTTTGTATAAGGAACATAAGCTAAATCGCCAAACTTTGATGTAACTTCTTTAGTTGTTGCTGTGAGATGAGTCTTATTGTTAATGCTCTGTGCAAAAGCAACTGTCATAGCAGATGACTTAATAGAAAGTACATTAAGAAGAGCCTGCTTAGCTTGCTCGAAAATAGTTGAGTTAGTAAAGTCTGAAGGCTTATACTGTGATACAAGTGATGCCAAATTATCATAAGCAGTATTCATACCGCTGAGCTGGCTGGTATCACCTACAAGGATAGTAAAGTGAGCATAAGCTGACTTAGAACCATTGTAGATACACATATCAACCGGATATTCGCCGCCTTGAATGTTGGTTTCACCATCATAACGGAACGGTTGAACTTCAAGAGCAGATGCATTTGGAATCTGCTTCTTCTCACTTTCAATGTAGAAACCAGGAACTTTGGTGTTACCCATTGAAACAATGTTGAAGAGGTTATCGTAGTTAATCTGACCGCCATTGTTCTGCAAATAAACTGATTCGTAAATATCACCGTCACCAACATGGTAACCTGCGATAATATTCTTAGCAATAGCTTCAGAAAGAGTGTAAACTACATGAGTTCTTGTCTGAATAGCCTTAATATTTGCAGCTGTGGTACCATCAGGGTTAGTTTGAGCTTTAACTGCTTCGATTTCATCGCTTGTGTAACCCTTATAATAAGTAATTTTATCGCTGTTACCTGCTGTTGCTTCTGTTACCTCGTTACGGTTCCATTCACCGAATTCACCTGAACCAGGAGTAGTTTCAACACGGTAGTCATACATATTATACTTAAGAAGGTTACCGTTTGTCTTATCCCAAGCAGGGATAGCGTTTTCACTTGTGATGTTTACTGTTGTATAAGCAGCATTTTTATCATACTTTGTTACAACATTATTTGCATCAAGTGTGTTTGACTGATAATTTGAATCTTCATCATAGAAGTAGATACCGTCAACTGCTTTTGAACCGGTCAAAATCTTATTTCTGTTACTTCTATATCTAACTGAATATGTAGAAATATCAGCAAGGTTTGATGAATCAAGTACCATGTATTCAGGATAGTTAGCAAGAAGAGTATTATCCTTACTAAATGTAGATGTTGATTTTACATAAGCACCCTCAACACCAACTGTTTGATCAGCTTTATTTGTATCATGCTGGAACTGCTTGTTACTATTATACATAGCTTCTTTCCAACCTGTTGCGGTTGTCATATACTTATAAGCTGAAACATTGTTATCAGCTGCAACAACTGTGCCATCTTTAAGTACGATGTCGTATACAAACTGAACTTCAACTACATTAGATTCTCCTGCTGCTGAGTCGAAAGTAATAGGAAGTTTAGGTGTTACTATTGTTTCGTTAGGAGCAATAAGACCTGATTTAAGTTGAGATGTAATATCAGTTTTTTCGTTGTTACTGCCAATATAAGTAGCTGACTTAAGCTTGTAATAGTAACGAGAAAGTTGAACAAGCTGTCCATTAGAGATATATGCACGGTTAAGACCTGTGCAGTTATTTGTAAATGAAACTGTATCGCTGCAATCGCCGCCTGCTGTTGTCTTCATAGAAGGTGTAGCAAAGCTTGCTGAAGCAGTCTTAAGCTGCTGAGTTCCGATTGGAGTGATAGCTTCAGGAACGAAAGAGTTAACTGCTGAAAGAGCAAAGAAAATACCTCTCATTACTGAATCGCCATACTTGCCGGCATCACCCTTGGTGCTGTCTGCACCATAACCGGTGAATTCAACAAAGTTGCAAATAGCCTTTTGGATTGCACCGAGGTCAGTACCGCCGGTACCTGCAATAGTTTTAACCTGAAGTAAATCATCAAATGGCTTGTTGTCACCGTTTGACTTAGGAATTATGGTTGTGAAATCCTGCGGCTGTGAAGAATAACGCTTACCGAAGAGACCGTTGATAAGGTCAGCAAGCAAATCATAAACAGTATTTACAAAACCTTTTGACTGAATCGGTTCAGCAGATACGATTGTGATAAGTTTGTAAACGAAATTAGATACGCCACAGAAACCGCTGTCTTTCTTATCAGAAATATTAAGAATTGAAAGAACTACATCGTTCCAGATAAGATCATGTGAATCGAACTTACCGTATTCCTTGCCTTGGAGTGTACCAAGAATAGGGAGGAACTTGTTAGCAATTTTATCAATATTTTCCCAAAGGTTATTTGTAAGAGCACTGTTACCTTTTTCATCGCAAATACCGAGAAGAGCTGCAACACCCATTGCTCTTTCACCTGAGTTAGTTGCCTTCTTCATTGAGTAATCTCCACCGTAGTAAAGAATTACTGAATTCAAGAGGTCAAAAATTGTAGCACTTGAATTAACATCTTCGTTTTCTGTCTTCCAAGTTTTGCCTTTGTATGTTACAGGAACATATCCTTCAAGTACATATGCAACTGCATCACGAGCCATAGGAAGAATTGTACCTTCAAGTGTTGCGTTGATTGTACCGTCATTGGCTACATTTACAAGTGATGAATAATCCTTATTAGGAAGTACGTATGATAAGTATTCTTTAAGGCATACATAAGCAACTGCTTCTGCATCCTTACAACCATCCCATTCTGCTGGGTGGATAATATCTTGAAGTTTGCCTGCACCAAGGTTAACCTGGCCGATACAAGCAACAAGCATAGGAACCATTGCTGATTCAAGATTTGCTTCTGAAAGAACAGCATCAGTACCGTTAGCATCATAGAATGCCTTGAGGATGTTAGCGTCAGTAGCATCTGCTGTGTACTGAACCATCTTAAGTGCATTGCCAACGAGTGTTGAAGTGATTTTCTTGATTGTTGCATCATTGATTGATTCAACACCGTCTGCCTTTGTTGTTTTAGATTTTGCCATTTCCGGACGATTGCCGATAATGTTATCTCTTTGTGGGAACAAATCATTAACTGCTGCAACAAGTGCATCGTTAAAGCCTGCTACCATTGAACCGTAATTTGAATATTCATTTTTAAAGAAATCGTCAATATTCTTTGTTCCGGTTTGTGCAAAGTAAAGGTTGATAGGACCTGTTTGCATATTGAAACCGTAGTCAGCAAGAGGGCTGTATCTTAACTTAGCAAAGAGCTTTGTTTCATCAATATCTGACCACTTGCCTGTTGATGTTTCAGCAGCTGCACGGTCAAATGAAAGCTGTTCCTTAGCTTTTGCAATAAAGTCATCTGCTGATTTATCGCCATAAGCTTCGTAATTAGCTTCAGCCCATTCGTTAATCTTTGCCTGAGTATAGTTAGAAGCAATATCGCTTGAATTCCATTCACCCTTTTTGTCGAAATAATAATAGTATGCATTATCAAGATTTCTGTCACCCTGGGTGTTTACATGGAGAAGCTTGACTGTACCCTTGAGAACTGTATCCCAAGCAAGATCAAGTGCTGTATAACCTAATTTGAAAAGAGAATCGGTTGGCTTAAATGTAAGCTTTGTTGTTTGCTCTGTTGCATAACCGTTTGCATCCGGATGTCCATAAGCAAAAAGAAGAACATTAAGCGGATTGCCGTCATCATCTTTAAATTCGCTTGAATATACAAGGTTAGGGTCATAACCGAGTTTAGCAGCTGCTGCTGCATAATCCGAGCCTGACTTATTCATTTCAGCCTTGATTTCAAGATAACGAGTAGCTGATGTATCCTGGATAGGTTTGAGTGAGCCATCTTCGTTCTTTTCATTATATTCTTGGTTATATGTAACGAGAACGCTTATCTTCTGAAGAAGCTCGGTAGAGAGCTTATCGAAAAGCTGGTCATCATATACCCATTGAGTTTTGCCACTCTTGAAATCATTGATTTCATCCTGTGTATACCATTTTGTATAGTTGAAAATAAGCTGCTGAACAATGTTATAAACAAGGTTTTTAGCATAACTTTCATCGCTGAAGCCTAATGGACCTGCAAGAAGCTTGTAGATATTAACCGCACTCTTAAGAACACCGAGGTTGAAATCACCTCTTAATACCTGACCGAGTACATCCTTACCGGCATAGTCAGCTGAGTTGATTTGAAGAAGAGCAAGAGCTCTCTTAACAATCTCAGTTGATGAATAGTTTTCTCTTGTAACATGCCAGAAATTCTTGCTGGCATCACTTGAAGCTAATGATTTAAGCTGAATGTTACCTGCGTCACCAACATAACTACCATACTTAGAAAGAAGACCTGCAACACTCTCAAGTGTAAGCATTACATCATCAACGCTGTCAAGCTTAACTGTTAAGGTATATTTAATAATACCGAACGCGTTGATATTAAGATGCTTTTGAGCGGCATCCCATGTCATAAAAGCTGTAACGCTGGATGGGAGATTTGCAAGAAGGTTGTAAACTGTTGGAGCAACTGTAGGAAGCATAAGGTCCGCATAGTCAAGCAATGCTGTTGCGGCTTGTTCGTCAGAAAGAATATTCCAAGCAAGGTCGTTATATTCTAACGCGTCATCTGTATACTGCTTTTCTGAACTAACAGGTGCAGCGTGAGCTGAAAATGCACATGTTAAGCAAGAAGCAGCCATAAGAACAGCCATAAACAACGCAAGCAGCTTATGGGAAAATTTTTTTGCTTTCGTTTTCATTTTTTACCTCCGTAAAATTTTAAAAAATTTAAAGTGAAGTGTTAACATATTGTGCGTAATGCCCGTCGCAATCTCTGACCATCAGGCAATCTGAATTAGAATGAAGGCTCATTACAAGCCACAGCATTAAATTGGCGCAATATGTGCTTTAAACACATTATAATTATTACATACGGCCACCCGAAAGTCAATAAATTAAACCTACAATCCTCATTTTTGTAACTTTAGCCAAAAACGACTTCGTTTTTTTGTCACTCTGCACAATTAGTTTACGAAAATTTTACAATTTGTTAATAGTTTTAAGGAGAAAAATAAGCTTTTCACGGTGAGTAAAGCAACAATACTTTACACAATTTTTACATTTGTAAAGGGCTGAAGCTTTACATTTTGCAAAATTTTTAATGCACTTTTTCTCTGTTTTATCCGTTTTTCAGTTGTTCTTAATAAAATCGACGCTTGTTAGACATAATTTCCGATTAAGTCCATTTACAAGCACTCCGTTGTCAAATTCAAAACGCAAAATATGTTAAAATTCACAATAAATTCAAAATATGTTATAAAATTATTGACTTATTAGATTTTATTTGATATAAATATATTGTATTTGTTAATACGCGTGTGGATATCCTGCGCCTAAAAAGCAGTTTTTGTGTAGAAACTGTGTAATAAACAAATACTGCTCGGCGCATAATCCAAAATGCGTTACCATACGACAAAGTTCGTAAATCATATTGTAAAGGAGAGAAAATTTATATGAGAACGAGCAAAAAAATACTCAGCTTTTTCTTAGCTGTGGTAATGGTCGTGACCACTTGTTCGGTTGGATTTACTGCATTTGCAAAAAACAGTAATGACAACCCATTGTGGAACACTTCCAGCGTTAATGCTTCATCCGCATATAAAACCGTCAACGGTTTGGCAGATGAGCTTCCGTCCCTTCTCATGGGTATAGACGCAATTTCAAAAGTAGTCTATAACAAAGGGGCAATCAGTCTTGGTACAACTTCAGACAAGTTGACTAAAGACCAGAAAGAATCAATTAAGGAGAATACGACTCTTCCTGAGATGTTGCAGGCACTTCAGCCTACGCTTATCAATGCTGTCGGCAAAATGGCTGTATCTACAAGCCAATCGGAATTTGTCACAGACATTATTGGTGAATCATCATCAAATGTAAGCAATTATGACTACCTCAACAATTTCAGTGACGACATCAATTTCTTCCAGCTTGCAGGTATGTGCCATAAGCTCATTTATGACGGTGTAAGCAACATTTCTGCAAACAAAGAAACAAAGAAAGCACTTGAAGATATTCTTTATGGTGCAGGCGATCGCAACCTTGATGGTAAAGCAATCAAAAAAATCACTGTTGACTCAACAGGTCAGCACAAGCACTATGTTAACATTAAATACAACACCAAAGGTTTGTGGTATTTAACAACATTAGTAGATTCAAATACTTCTACTAACTTTGATATTTCCGATGCTGTTGATAATATTTTGCCTGCAATTGCACAGCAATATGACGATCAAGTTGCAGATGGTAAAATCAAACCTGTTGAACTTTCTTCAATCACAGATATGTTGGACTTCAACGGTGACGGCGGACATGTAAGAATAGGCGAAACATCTATGATGGCAAGCCTTTCACAGCTTAAATCCGCAACCTACACACTCACAGAAGCTCAGCAGAAAACCGTAAATGAAGTATGTAGTTACTTAAACAACTACTATAAAGTTTTTGGTATTGATCTTAATGCCTCTGATGTTGCTGATTGTATTTACTATGCATATTCACCTCAAACAGATACTTTCACAAATATGTTTGGCGGTAACTTAGCAAGAACCATGCCTTACATTAGACTTGCTGTTGACGGCGGTGCAGATTTCAAACTCTCTGCTGATTCAGATTTCTTTAATGACCAATGGAACCCAAAAGTTACATCTCCTACCGGAGACCCATACACCATTGAATCAACCGGTATTAAAACTTTTAAAACTGTTGACGGATTATTATCACAGATTGAGCCATTCTTTGCTCAAGCTCTCGGATACGACAGTCTTGACACTGCAGTAAGCGAAATGCTCACCAGAGATAGTGTATCCACAGATGCATTATCAATGTCATCTGTAAAGGATTATATCACAAGCCTTTATATCATATTATCATACGCTTCACTTGTTGATGATGTAAATGGCGGCGGACGACAAAACGCTCCTTATGCTCAATATATTTTAAAGGGAGCATTGGTTGACTTTAAAGGACTTAAACTTGAAGATATAAATCAAGCAGTTGATAAGGATATGCCTGCAGGCTTCAACTTCTACTGGCAAGACGGAGATGAATTCTTCCTTACAGATGATGAACTTGAGCAGATGTATTCAATTTTGAACTTGGTTGCTACTCAAGATAACAATTTCCCTGAAACAATAAACGGATATTTTGCTGACGGTAGTATGAAGTTTAATGATACAGACGGTTCTAAAACTTTCATTCTTCCTAAGAATCTCAGAGATACAGCCACTATTGAATATTTTGCTACATTCTTGAAGATGTACAGCAGAAAGAATAACAACTCTGATGCACAACAGCGTAACAAGGTTATCAACTTGTTTGCAGGTAACTGGATTAGCAACAGAAGCAATAAAACAAGTGATTATATTCAAAATGCTACTCTTTTAGATACAGAAAATTCAGATCCTAACACCGGTATTTATGCATACAAGCATACCGGCAATACTTATTCAAAAGCAGATTTAAATGAATGGGTTAAATATTCATATATGTCAACTCTTACATCTTATTTTTGCTCAAAAATAAGCACTGCGTCTGACGACTTAACTTATGATAACAATTCAATCAAATGTTCTTTGGATATTAGCAAGTTTATCAATGACTATGTTAAAGAACATCTTGATACAACAGGTGTAACTCTTACAGACGCTCAAAAGCAGCCTGTTATCAACAATGCACTTGCAGCTCTTTGTGGTAACGGTGGTACACAGCTTACAAATATAGTTCTTAACTCTATTATTTCCACATATCTCGATCCGAGTTCAACAATAGGTAATATTATCAACGGTGCTCTTGACGAACTTGCTTCAACAAAAATTGACCTTGTCAAAGCAACTTACAATATTTGGGCTAACCTTATTGAATCACCGGTTGAAACAATATTCAATCTTCTTCCGCTTGTTGTTGTTCTTGTAAATGAAGTACTTGAACCGATATTCTTCAGTGCTAAATCAGGTGAAACCAAGCAAAACAATATGCTTTATAACTTCACACATGATGGTCTTCTCTATGACTTAACTGCTGATTATGGCTCATACATCGGTATTGACACACTTGCTTGGGACCTTAATGAAATGCTTCCATTGCTTATGCATTGGCTCAAGAATGACGGTTCTTATGACAAGATGGGCGGTACATATTGGAATAACGGTGCTGAAAAGAATTTCAAAATCACCAAATATACCGATTTATCAGGCGGACTTGATAAAATTACGACAAAGAATATTACAACAAGTACTGTTATCAGCAAACCAGAATATGTTACTAAATATGAAAAGATTGTTGACAGTAAAGGCAACGAAATCACTTCTAAAGTTGTAACAGAAAAGAAGACAAAAACAGAAGTGGATGAAAACGGTACTGCAAAGACAGTTGAATATACCGAAGATGTTACATACTATACATATAATGGTGTAACAAGCAATGATATTTCAGTAGCTCTTGCAAAAGCTCCAACAAATGCTAAATTTACTGTTTACAGTAAATATGAAGCAAAAGTTCCTTACATCACAGGAATTTACATTGCCGATAAAGCACTTAGGGACGCTAAGCTCAGCGGACTTGATAAGGTTCTTAAGAAAGCATTTACAGATGATAAAGGCGTTCTTTCAGACACAAACGCTCAGCTTGCAACCGGACTTGCAGAAGTAATTAACGAACTTGCAGGATTATTTACAACAGCAGTTGACACTTATGTAAATACCCCATCACTCAGAAATCAAGTTAAGGGTAAAGATAACAACGGAAATATTGCTAACAGCGGACTTAACAACTTAATGGTTGCTATTCCACAGCTCTTCGATATTATGGAAGACCTTGGAGCAGATAAGTACGGTGTCAGCAAAAATGCATGGACATACTGCTATGACGGTAAATTTAAAACTGAAGAAATTACAGTATCGGGTAAAACCTATACCGCTGTTTCTAACACAAAGGTAACTGAATTCAAGTCATATGCTCAAAATCCTGATTCAACAAAGATTTTCGATACTTTCGTTGGTATCTTTGTAGAAGATTGGCTTGATGCAATCCTCGGTCTTGTAAACAATGTTATTGATTCAGACAACAGCGCATTTGCAAAGAACCTTCCTCTCATTACAGGTGTTCTTCAGTCAATCGGCGGATTTGGCGAAACAAGCGCACTTACAGACTTGTTTAACAGCATTTTCCAAATCACCCGTGAAAGCAAATACAGCTTTACATTTGAAAAGCAGGCAAGCGGATTTGTCGGACTTGATAAAAACAATGCTTACTTCCTTATTACTAATGTAAGCAAGCTTGTAGATGTAATTCAAAGTCTTGTTAAATCATTTAAGAAGACTGACAATACAAATAATAATACAAATAATAATACAACAACTGCTCCTACACAGGCAGTTCAAACTTCTAACTCATCAGTTGACATTTCAGCGTATAAGAGCAAAGATGTTAAGAGTGTTGACAGCACAATTGAAAAGCTTGATAAAGCATTGTCATCTCTCCTTGCTGATTCAAGAATCAATGGCTATTCAATCAACAAAACAAATAATATTATTGTCGGCGTAATTTCATTACTTTCAAATTACATCGGTGCTAACTCAGCAAATGCAGTAATAGATTTACTTAATACCTATTTATATTACCTTAACGGTGAAGATGCACGCTCAGCTGATTCTAACGGTAATGTTAACCCTAAGGATATCTACACAAATGAAGGACTTACCACAGTAGTAGTAAGAACTTATGCACTCATTGAATCACTTGTTGCAAACCTTACTGATAAGTACGCTTATTCATACACAGGTGCAAACAATGTTTCAGCTAAATACAATCTTATCAGCGAAGCAGTTAACGGACTTATTTCTCCTGACTCATTAGCTGTAAGAATTAAAGACACAGATATTAAGAATGCCAGCGGTAAACTTAAGAAGCTTGCAAGCTGGAGCGATGCTGTTAATGACAACGGAACACTCAATGTAAGCATTAACTGGGGTGTTTCAGCCGGCAACAGAGATGAGTTTATGAATGGTCTTTCAACATCACTCAGACTTCTCACATCTATTATCGGCGTACTTCTTATTGACACAGGCATTTACGAAAATGCACTTTATCCGGTTCTTAATACAATCGCAGTAAAAACAGGCATCACAGTTGATACTCCTGAAAAGTTTGCTGACAAGAGCAATCCATACCGTGATGAAGTATTTGTAGGAATTGTTAACCCAATCGTTGCATTACTTGACAAATTCTTTGAAAAACCTGTAACTACATTGTTGAACCTTGTATCAGCTATCGGTGTTATATTAGATGACACAACAGCTCCTACACTTGCTTCAACAATTGCAAACGCTGTTAAACCTATTTCAAATGAAGTTAACGGACTTGCAAAAATCCTCAGAATAAGCAATGGTACTCTTGGTGCAACATCACCTACTCTTGCTTCATTCCTTGAAAACATTGCTACTAAAACATTCGGTAAATTGGTAACAGTTAATGATAAGCAGGAAATCGGTATTGAAGTAAAGGGATACCTTCTTTCAGGTAATAATATTATACCTATTATAAATACACTTCTTGCTAAAACAGGCATTAAGCTTAATAACATTAACTGGAATGCACTCGGCAAAACAGCTTCTCCTGCTCAAACCCTTCTTTATGTTCTTGATTATGTAATTGAATTCGTAAAGACAAACAACAATCTTACCACAATCATTCAGTTGATTATGGGCAACAACAAGATTAGCAAGGGAATTCAAAAGCTTATCAAGTACATCGAAACAGGTAAGCTTGACGCTATGGGACTTCTTAAAGTTATCGGCAAGCTTCTTGACTTCACTCAGTCACCAACAGAAGTTTACTGGACTTATAAGAATTACAAGGGTACATCATTAAACTTTAAGTATCCTGACGGAATTACAGCTTATGATGCAAATAATGCTGTTTCACAGCTTGACACAGCAGTTGATGCAGTTATGGCTCTTCTCGCCAACTTCGGTGTAGTTAACGCATCAAATCTTAAGAGCATTGTCAGCGGATTGGCATTTACAAACGCTAACCTCACATCTCTTGCAAAGGCACTTTACGGTGCGCTTGATACCAAGAAGATTTCACCATATCTCAATATGGCAGGCATTGCAGTATCACCAAAGGGTGTTGCTAATCTCCTTGTAGATAAGAGCTATGGCAAAACTTACACTTCAGCAGCCAACACACTTAAGAAGGCAAAGAGCTGGAAGAAAGTTAAAACAATTAACTGGGGCTTCAAGGATGGTTCAGCAAAGGCAGAGCAGGGCTTTGTCAATGCTCTTGCAGCAATCCTCCGTCCTGTAAACAGCGTTCTTGCTGTATTCCTCAATGAAGGAAAGATTGACCTCAGCAATATCAATATCAAGAAGGCTTCAACTTCATTTGATATTAAAGACAGCAACGGTAAAGTAACAAGCAAAGTTGCACTTACTTATATGCTTAAGAAAGGCGTTCTCACTCTTACTCTTAAGGATGATATGAACCCTGACTCCAAGCTTTCAACAATTAAGCTTGATCTTAACGCTCTTAATGTAGGCGTTAACGGTATTAACGGTTATGAAGGCGCAATTGTTCCTCTTCTTGATGTTCTTCAAGTAAGCAACAGCAAGATTAAAACATTTAAGCAGTATCAAAAAGATTGCAAGAAGGCTAAAGATAATGTAATTCTTGATGTTCTCAATCCTCTTATGAGCTTTGTAGATACACTTCTTGATAAGCCATTTGATACACTCACATCTGTTCTTCCAAACCTTGCATACTTTATTGATAACAACGGCATTGGCCAGTTACTCGATAATCTCCTTGCTCCTGTTACAAACATTCTTAAAACTGCCAAATCAGCAGGTGTGGATGTTGATAAGATTCTTTCAATGGTACTCGGCAAGGACCTTGGCAAAGTTGTTACAAACGCACTCAAGGTTAAAGGTGTTAAGCTTAACATCAAACTTGCAAACCTTAAGTCTTGCAACATTCAAGATATTGTAGTTCCTCTTCTTAACTCATTACTTAAGAAGACCGGCATTAAACTTCCTGAATTTAAGTGGTCAACAATCGCATCACACGGTAAGGTTGTTACATCTAAATCAATGGTTAAGAATGCCGAAGGCAAGTTTACAAATAAGGAAGTAATTGCTGATAAGGGCGAAGTTCTTGTTGCAGTTCTCCGTTATATTGCAGATACTCTTGTTAAGAACTCAAAATCTATCAAATCACTTATTACTTCAATTAAAGCTATTAAGAGTAATGATATGCTCAAATCTATCATCTCAACTGTATTCACTACAATCGGCCTTGCTGATAAGGATGATATTGTTCGTGCAGTATTCTACTTCTTAACAGGCGAACCTACTAATGCATTCTGGGATTACACAGCTTATAAGACAGGTTCATATGACTTCTCTTATCCTGAAAGTGTTGATGTTGACTTCCTTAAGAATCTTCCTCCAATGCTTGACGGACTTGTAGGCGGTTTGGTTGACGGCGGTCTTACCAAGTTAATCGGCGGTCTTATCTTCAAGGATGACATTATTAACTCACTTCTTACCGGACTTTACGGTGCAGTTGAAGGTGTTAAGGTTGGCGACGGTTCACTCGTTTCTCTCCTTGCACAAACTAACATTGACTTCTCAACAAGCAATGTTGCTAAACTTCTTACAGATGAATCTTACGGTCAAACTTATGCTGCAAATGCAAGCGTAATCGCAAAGGCAGGTTCATGGTCAAAGGTTAACACAGCATCACTTAAGTGGGGTGTTAAGGATGCAGATACATTCTTCCACGCACTTGTTGCAGTTCTCCGTCCTATCTACGGTGTACTCGATGTACTTCTTAATGATGCATCACTCGGAATCTTTGACATAGTAAGAATTCCTGGTTCAAACGGTTATACATCATCAATCGTTCCTCTTATGGAAGCATTCTCAATGTATAACATCAAAACTCAGTATCAATACAGAGAAGATATAAACGAAGCTTACGATAATATTCTTCTTGATATTATCAATCCTCTTTGGGATAAGGTTGAGGATATACTTAATGCTCCTCTTGAAACATTGTTTGCAATGCTTCCAAACCTTGCACTCTTCATTGGTAATGACGGACTTTGCCAGATTCTTGACAACCTCCTCACTCCTATTTCAGCTCTTGTTGATGCTATCAAACCAATAGTTGATCTTAATACTCTCTTACCTGCACTTCTTAAGGCACTTAAAGTTGACCTTAATGCACTTCTCGGTAAGATTGGTGTTACAAACTTCTCTCTTGACATCTATGACCTTAATGCAACACTTAAGCCACTCCTTGGCGGTGACGCTATTATTCCTCTTGTAAATAATATCCTTGGTCTTATTAAGATTAAGGGCACACCACTCGGAATTAAGCTTAATGATGTAGATTGGTTGAAGCTTGCAAGCCACGGTAAAGTAATTACAGACACTTCACAGGCTGCTACATACGGTGCAAGAATTTATGTTGAAGGTGATTCATCAGAAACACTCATTGCAGTACTTGGCTACTTAATCGAAACTGTTAACACAGGCGATAACTTCAAGAACATAAGTGATCTTATCACAGGTCTTGTAGGCGGTAACGAAACTGTATCCGGAGTTGTTAATCAGGTTCTTCCTGTTCTTAAGGGTGATACTGATACAGTTATTGCTTCTCTTGTAGACCTTCTTCAGACAATGGCATAAACATAAAGTTTTAGCCGAAATAAAAATTAGGGGCAACTCCTTTTGGAGTTGCCCTTTATCTTTTTATATTTATATTATCTTTTTATATTTATAAATAAAAAATCTTGTATTACCATTAAAAATAAGATATAATATCAAATGAATTATATCTTTTACTTGGTGGTGATGTTATGCTTCTCGGCAAGGCAGCCAAAGGAAGAGTTGTTAAACCTATAAATTCTGTTGACGAAAGCGGTTATGTTTATCCCTTAAATGTAGTTGAAATTAACGGACATAAAAACCAATATGCTTTTGTAATGGGAGTAACTCACACAGTTTGCAATTTTGACGGTAGAATTATTGCAGCACTCATTCCTAAAGACTCTGAGAACAAAAATTTAAAAACTATATGGATTATGGCGTCACGCAGTTCACGCTATATAAATCAAGACATTTTACAGGTTATTGATGTTGAAAACGATTTTCCGCAATACAACCTCATTTGCTACTATGAATCAAGTGCCGGCGCAGTTGTATATAGGTCAATTAAAGGAAAGCTTCGTTATCTTCTTATTAAAAACAAACGCTCGGCAAATTGGGGATTTCCTAAAGGCCATCTTGAAATGGGCGAAACAAAATATGATGCAGCAAAAAGAGAAGTGCTTGAAGAAACAGGACTTCATATCCGTATTCAACTTGGATATGAAGGAATATCAAAATACAAGCTCAGAAATAATGTTGATAAAAAAGTTTCAATCTTTGTTGCAACTACCGATGATATGCGAACCATAGTTCAGGAAGAAGAAATTGATGACTTTATGTGGCTTGCTTATGACCAGGCAATTGGATTTTTATCATTTGAAAATGATAAAAAAATATTGCGTGAAGCAGTTGATTTCTTACTTAAAAACAATCTTATTGTTACAAAAGATATTCCTCTGCCGCAAGATGTTCAAAAAGAAATGGAAATAAAAGAGAAACTCAGGCAGGAAAGAATAGCGCAAATGGAAAGGCAAAAGCAATTTACCCCGCCACAGAAAAGCAAGCAACAAATAAGATATGAAAATTATAAGAAAAAGCAAAAACAAAAATATAAAGAAAATCTAAAAAAAAGCAAATAATAAAACCACAAATCTAAAGGAGAAATAATTTATGGTTCAAGAACTTTGTAGAAATTTGCAGGAATTTTTAACCGCTCACGGAATACCTGATTGGCTTGTTGTATTTATAATTTCACTCTGCCCTATATTAGAATGCAGACTCGGTATGTTCACGGCAATCGTGCTGTTGCAGATGAACCCATTTGTTGGCTTTATTATCAGCTTTTTAGGTAATATATTGCCTATTCCTTTTATACTTCTTTTAATAAATTGGATTTTTGACTTATTAAAAAAAGTTCCGGGCATAAATAAATTCGTTTATTGGCTTGAAGATAAAACATTAAAAAAGAGAGATAAAATTGATAAATACGGTATTTGGGGGCTTCTTATTTTTGTGGCAATTCCGCTTCCGGGTACAGGCGGATGGACCGGCGCACTTCTTGCTTCCCTCCTCCATCTTGATAAGAAAAAGAGTTTTGTTGTAATTTCACTCGGTGTGTTCATTGCAGGCCTTATTATTACGCTATTAAGCCTTGTAGTAGGTAATGCAGTATTTAACTGATATGGATAAGGAATATAAAGCACTTATCAACCTTTGCAAAAATTATATTAACAATAACGCCTTTATTTTCGATACAAGCGTTGATTACAAAAAAATTTACAGATATGCAAAGGTTCATAACCTTTTGGGAATTGTTAACTGTGCAGTTGCCAATGCTGAAAATAAAAATGATATATCGCCAAAATTTAAAAATGCGGTTGAAAACAGCTTTTTTGATTTGATATACCTTGCAAACCTACAATCAAATATGCTCAAAGAAGTGAAAACGCTTCTCAAAGCTTCTGAGGTGCCGTATATCGTGTTTAAAGGCGCAGTGCTTAAACAGAGCTACCCTGTGCCTGAAAGTCGCGTTATGGGCGATATAGACATACTTATTAAAGAATGTGACCGAAACAAAGTGAAAAAACTTCTCACATCAAATGGTTTTGACTGCATTAAGCAAAATGGGCCGGTATATAACTATGTAAAAAACAATGTTTTGTTTGAAATTCACACAAAGCTTATAAACCATTATGATGAAGAGCCTTTTTGCAATGCATTTGATTATGCTGTATTTGACGGATTTGAGGGAACATTTGATAATAATTTTCACTTTGCATATCTAATTGCACATACAGCACACCATTTCAAATTTTACGGTGCGGGAATTAAGCTTATTGTTGACCTTGCAATTATGCTTAAAAATTCAAACATTGATTTAGTACGGGTTTTTGAATATTTAAAACCCGTAGGCCTTGAAACATTCGGCAAAACAATGCTTAATGTTTGCAACAATTTTTTTGGGTACGGTGTCAATTACAATATTGATACAAAAGAAGTTGAAGAATATCTTTGCAACTGCGGTGCATTTGGCAATGATAATGAAAATAACGGTATTGCCATTGCAAGAAAAGAGCTTGAAAAAGGCAGAAAAGCTTCATCTTTTATGACAAAGCTTCGCCTGCTCTTTCCGCCGTATAAAAAACTTAAGGATATTGATTATATAAAATTTATTAACGGTAGGCCTTGGCTTATTTTGTACGCTTGGGTGTATCGAATTATTTATAATTTTAAACACAAAAAAGAATTTATGCTAAATGCAGTAAATTCGCTTGATGATGAAAAGACGTATATTTTAGCTCAAAAGGAGCTTGAGATGTTTAAGGAGATAGGTTTAGAATGAAGTACATTGCTATAATTTTAATTGCTGTTTTGTTGGTATTACTTGTTTTATTCGTTTCTTGGTTTTTGAATATGAAAGCTAACGGTAAATGTCCGATATGTGCTTTAAAGAAAGTATTTATTCCGACTTCGCTCACCATTGACATCAGCGAAGTGGAGGATTATTCAAACGAGGTTGCAAAAACACCGCCGATGGGATGGTCAAGCTGGAATACATTCAGAAATAATATTGATCAAGATATAATTATGCAGACAGCACACGCCATGAAAGACAGCGGCCTTGCAAACGCAGGATATGAATTTATTAACCTTGATGATTGCTGGCAAAGTTCTCTTCGTGACAGCGACGGTAAATTGCAGGGTGACCTCGGCACTTTCAGCCGCGGTATACCTAATCTTATTAAAGATATTAACTCGCTCGGCTTAAAGGTAGGGCTTTATTCATCAAACGGTACACTCACCTGTGAGGATTTGCCTGCATCACTCGGCAATGAAAGGCTTGATGCTAAAACGCTTGCATCTTGGGGATGTGAATTTTTCAAATATGATTTTTGCCACCATGACAGAATAAGCGGTGACTGCCCGGCGATTGAACATATAGAAATTACAAAGCAAAAAAGTGCATTTGAGCTTGATTTAAGGCCGGAGGACGCACAGTTTACCGGCAGAGCAAAGATTATTAAAATGCCCGATGTGCCAAGCAAAAAGGCTATCGGATTTATTAGCCACGGTTCAGGCTCGGCAAGCTTTGATTTTGATGTTGATGCAAAGGGTGAATATGTATTAACCTTTGTTTTCCATAAATCAAGAGCAAAGAAAAAGCAGTATATGCAAATTGATATTAACGGCAAAATGCATGAACTTTTCTTCCCTGAAACAAAAGGTTTCAGCCCTTTGGGAAGGCAGCAAATTGTGGTTGAACTTGCAAGCGGCACAAACCATATGACAATCAAAAACCCTATTGTAACTAATATTGATTCATCTTTTGTTCAATATAAGCGTATGGGTGACGCACTTAAAGAAGCAACGCAAATGTGGGCAAAAGTTACAAGAACACCGGAAAAGCCTATAACATTTTCAATATGCGAATGGGGTACTGCACGCCCATACATTTGGGGCGCAAAGGCAGGTTCAATGTGGCGCACAACGCCTGATATTATGCCTAAATGGAGCAGCATTGTTTGGATATATAACCGCACATTAAAGCTTTACAAATACGCGGGTGCAGGCCACTGGAATGACCCTGATATGCTGGAAGTTGGCAACGGAAATCTTGACGATAATGAAAACAGAGCACATTTTTCACTTTGGTGTATGCTTGCCGCTCCGCTTATGCTCGGCAATGATATTAGGCAATTTGTAACAAACGGTATGCCTGATAAAGAAAATAACACGCTCAAAATAGTTACAAACAAGCATATGATTGCAGTTGACCAAGACGCTCTTGGCAAACCGGCAAAAAGGATTAAAAAAGAAAGCGGAATTGATATTATTGCAAGGCCGCTTGCAAACGGTGATGTTGCACTGTGCTTGTTTAACACAAAATCTTCCACAAAAAGCGTAAGCTTCAAGCTTGATGAACTTGTTAAAGACAAGTATTTGGGTATTGAAGAAGTACCGACAGGATATGAACTGCACGACTTGTGGACTGACGAGCGCACAACCGGAACTACTATTTCGGCATCTATACCTAAACATTCAACGGTAGTTTACAGAATCAAACCGGTAAATGAATAATATATATGATAGACCTTGAGAAAGTGAGATAAATTTTGTATTTTGTGAGTGGGGGCTGTACGATGGTACTGCCCCCGAGCAAAAGACAAAAAACGCAAAAAAGAGCTTGGACTCGATGTCCAAGCTCTTTTTCAATCCCTCCGAGTGCAACAAGTTGCACCCACCGTCTCACCTGTCGGTTCGGTCGGTGCTTC
>ERZ827478.884-NODE-884-length-25819-cov-3.832014_pt1 | contig 25819 bp, 25 predicted proteins | sample MGYA00519705_ERZ827478 | MGnify/ENA primary metagenome ERZ827478 (study PRJEB31778, sample SAMEA3449318) | human gut metagenome | biome: human gut; feature: human-associated habitat; material: faeces | place: United Kingdom | collected 2010/2012 ... | reverse complement strand
CCCCTGTCCCTCCGCAATCTGCCGGGTGAGACATAGCCCAAGGCCCACGCCTTCCCTGTCCCGGACGGAGGGGCTGCGGTAGAAACGTGAGAACACTCTGGACTGCTCCTCCTCCGCTATGCCCGGCCCGGTGTCCTCCACCCGAATCACGGAAAACATCTCAAAGTCCCTGCTGCTTACGGTGACTCTGCCCCCTGCCGGGGTGTACTTCACTGCATTATCCAGCAGGTTGCACAGCGCCTCCTCCGTCCATTTGGCGTCAAACACTGCTTCGCCCTCAAATTCCGCCAAATTCAGCTCCAGGCCTTTTTCCCGGGCCCTGGGCATATACTGCTCCGCCGCCCGCCGGAGCACAGGAGCTATGGCCTGGCGCTCCGGGTGCATGGCCAGCATCCCCGTCTCCAGCCGGGAACTTTTCACCAGGGCCTCCATGAGGCTCTCCAGCTTCTCCGTCTGAGCGGAGATTGCCCGGGCGCAGCCCATGGCCTGAGGGCTGAGGGGCTGCTCCTCCAGAAGCTGGGAATAGAGCTTCAGGTTTGCCACCGGGGTCTTTGTCTGATGGGAGATGTCGGAGATAAGACTGTTTATCTGATCCCGCTGCTTTTTTATATTCAGAGCAGAGACCTGGGATGCGGAAAGATACTGGGCCAGGCGGCTCTCCAGGGAAGACATGCGGCTCTCGTCAAAGCTCTCCGCAGGGAAGCTGCCCCCTATGGCTTTTGTGAGCATTGCGTCCAGGCTCTCCATTATTCGGGCGGTTCTCCGGTGGCTGAGCAGCACAAACATGCCCGCCAACAGCAAGGCCACTATGCCGAAGATATAGCCGCTCATGGCTTCACCGCCCAGGTGTAGCCGATGCCGTACACCGTCTTTATATATTCCGGATTTGCCGGGTCTTTTTCCAGTTTTCCCCGCAGGCGCTTCACCGTGACGGACAGGGCATTTTCATCCACATATTCCGCCCCGTCGGTCCACACTCTGTCCACCAGCAGCGACCTGGGCAGGGTGCGGCCCCGGTTTTCCACCAATACCCGCAGCAGCCTCTGCTCCGTCTTTGAAAGCTCCACCGCTCTGCCATCCCGGCGAAATTCCATAGTCTGAAAGTCAAAGGAGAAGGGCCCCAGCTCCAGCCTCTCCCGGGATTCGGGCTTGCCCCGGCGCAGCTGGGCTGCCACTCTGGCTCTCAGCACCGCCAGGGAAAAGGGCTTGGTTATATAGTCGTCGGCCCCGGATTCCAGGCCTGTGACCTCGTCCAGCTCCATGTCGTTGGCGGTGAGGAGGATAACAGGCACGGCGCTGCTCCGGCGGATACGCCGCAGCAGCTCCAGGCCGCTGCCGTCGGGCAGGTTTATATCCAGTACCAGCAGATTGAAGCTTTCGTCCGCCATCAGCTTCTCCGCCTCTTTCATATTCAAAGCCCTGACTACCTTCCGCTCCGGTCCCTCCAGAGCCAAGGCTATGCCCCGGCTCAGGGCCTCGTCGTCCTCCAGAAGGAATATTCTCTCCACCGGTTTCACCTCCCGATTTAAACAAGATGAAAATATTATACCTCAATACTTAAATGATTTCCACACAGTGGTTTATCCGCCCCAGGCTAAAATCCTGGGGCGGATCTTTAAAGTTCTCATTCCTGCCTCAGCCGCTCCACAGTGGAATGACGGCAAAAGCTGCGGTAGATGAGTATGGGGATGACTATACCCAGCAGGGCAAAGAAAGGCAGGACGGTAAATATAGGCCAGAGCTTTAAGTGATAGGTCAAAAACCACATCAGTTTTTCCAGAGCCCGAGATATGAGCGGGGCCGTTACAAGGGTGAGAGCCAGGCTCAACCCTGCCGAGCCAAGAGTGTACAGCAGCCCCTCCACAGCCAGCATGGTCTTGAGCTGCCTGCCGGTCATGCCTATGGCCTGGAGCACAGCCAGCTCCCGGCGGCGGGCAGCTATGCCGGTGAATATTGCATTTACAAAGTTCAGCACCCCCACCAGGCCCACGATGAAACTGAGGCTGCCGCCCAGCAGGTTGAACATATTTCTGGTACTTTCAAACTCGGCGGCATAGCCGCTCTTGCTCTCGTAGTCCAGCTCCGGCATGGCGTTCTCCGTGAAGTCTTTAAGGAAGCTCTCCATGGCGGCGTTGGCCTCATCGTCCTGGGTGTCAAAGGCGTAGTACATCACGCAGTCCGTGCCGGTGTCCCGGATGAAGGTCTCCGCCCCTATGACAAATTCGTCGCTGCCGTAGTAGCCGTAGCTGAGAGCGTTGGGCACCACAACCAGGGCCGCCACGGTGTATTCCACATCCCGGTACTTCACCGCCCGATAGCCGATAGGATCATCCCCCTGGGCCACGCTGGCCGGCACCTTGTCCCAGGGGCCGTAGACCTCCCCGGTGCGGCCGTTGTAATACTCATATTCCTCCACATATCGCAGACTTATCTTGTCCCCCAGCTTTGCCCAGTGACTGTCCGGCTCGATGTTGCCGTAGTCATCATCGGAGTATACCGCCGCAATGTAGTTCCCGTCGGTATTCTCCAGTTTGCTCAGGTCCCCCTCCAGCAGCCGGAGATAGCCCAGAGCAAAGTCCTCCATGCCATAGATCTGGGCGGTGTCGCTGAGCAGTCCGTCCTCGTTCCTCTCCATAAAAGCTATCATGGCGTCCAGCTGCTCCGGCGTGTTCCAGCGACCGTGCATATTTCTGTAGTATTCCTCGGTGACGAACTCTTCAACGGCAGAGGTGCGGCCATAGACGAGCCCTCCGTCCTCTATGCCGCCCTGGGCCTGTATGACGCTTACGGCCTCTTCCGGCAGGGCCATGTTCGGGTTGAAACGTTCTCCGCCGGTCTGGAACTGCTGGGCATTGCCCACTATGAAATCGCTGGCGGTGAAATAGGAGACATACTTGTCCATATCAAAGCTGCCGGTGAGGGTAACCGTCATGGTCATCAGCAGCACCGCCAGGGAAAGGCTCAGCACGGTGATGAAGGTCTTGCCCCGGCTGCGTCCCAGGTTGGCCCAGGCCATGGAGAATAGTGACACGCCTTTGCTTCTGCGGTGGGCTTTGGCTGATACGCTGCCCTCGGTGTATCTCACCGCCTCCACCGGCGACACTCTGGCCGCCATGCGCCCGGGGCGGCGGCAGGATATGAGCACAGTCACCAGGGCAAAGGCTGCTGAAAAAACAAATATCCAGGGGCTTACGGACACCACGGTGACCACAGCGCTGAGCTGGGAAACTATCACCGGCACCAGCAGGCTGCCCACTGCCCAGCCCAGCAGCAGCCCCATGGGTATGCCCGCCGCCGACAGGCTCAGAGCCTGGATACGAATGATGCGCTTCAGCTGCCTTGGGGTGGTTCCTATGGTCTTTAGTAGTCCGTAAAACCGTATATCCCCGGCCACGGATATCTGGAACACGTTGTAGATGATGAGGTAACCGGTGAGGAGTATCACGGCCAGGATAAACAGGATTATCAGCGCCGTCACCGGGTCCAGGTTCTCCGACAGCTTTGCCCCGGTGTAGGCCCAGTTCACCCCGGTGGCGATATAGTTGTCCCCGGCGCTGAGGCTCTCGTTCTGATAGCCGTGATTGGAAAGGATCTGAGCTATATCCTCCCCAATGGAGCGTGAGCCGCTTTTCAGCATCACGTCCATGTTCCAGGCGCCGGTCATGCCGTCCCGGCCAGGGGGAGTCACATCCAGCTCCTCCAGCACCGCGTCCACCCGGCTTTCAGGCAGCAGGACATGGCTGGCCGTAACAGCCTCGTCATACTCCCACCAGCCGCAGAGAGTAAAGCTCTGGGTGGTCTCCTTGCCGTCCACTGTGAAGCTGATGCTGAACTTCTCCCCCAGCCGGGGCTCCACTCCCAGCAGCGACAGAACACGGGTGTCTGTGGCCGCCTCGTCGGTGCCCTCCCTGGGCAGCCGCCCCTCCACCGGGTCGCAGTACATCCAGTGGGCATTGTTTGCATCGGAATAGCCCAGCTCTACATGGGCCTTGTTAAAAGGCACATCTTCGGGCATACCCAAGAAACGCCGCAGCCCCCACTCTTTTATCAGCGGGTCGTCTTTCAGCTCATCGAACTGCCCCTCCGTGAGGTACTTGAAGCCACCGTGGGCGTAGCCCCCGGCCTGGCGGAAGCCCGCCTGCTGTATGCCCTCGTTTACGGACAGGGCAATGGTGATAAGGGAAGTGAAGAGCAGGGCGGTCAGGGCAATGGCCAGCACCGCCACGATGTTCCTGCTGCGGCCGGCTCTCAGGGCTCTGAGGCCCAGACGCCTTATGCATTTCCCGTTGTCAACTTTCATTGCACCGCCCTCCTCACTGCCGGACAATGCGCCCGTCCTCGATGCGGACGATGCGGTGGGCTGTCTGGGCGATCTCCTCGTTGTGGGTTATCATCACCATGGTCTGGGAGAATTTCTGCCCGGTGACCTTCATAAGGGAGAGCACGTCCTGGCTGGTTTTGGAGTCCAGGTTCCCGGTGGGCTCGTCGGCCAGGAGTATGGCGGGCTTTGCCGCCAATGCCCGGGCAATGGCCACTCGCTGCTGCTGGCCGCCGGAGAGCTGGCTTGGCAGATTGTTCAGCTTCTTCTCCAGACCCAGGGTGCTTATCACCTCATGAATATAGTCCCTGTCCGGCTTTCTCCCGTCCAGCTCCACCGGCAGGACGATGTTCTCATATACACTGAGCACCGGCACCAGATTATAGGACTGGAAGACGAAGCCTATCTTCCGGCGGCGGAAGATGGTCAGCTCCTCGTCCTTCAGGGTGAATATCTCCTTGCCGTTTACCAGAACCGAGCCGGAGCTGGGCCTGTCCAGCCCTCCCAGCATGTGCAGCAGGGTGGATTTGCCGGAGCCGGAGGTGCCCACTATGGCCACAAATTCTCCGCTCTCCACCTTTAGATCAACTCCGTCCAGGGCCCGCACCTGGGTCTCTCCGGAGCCGTAATACTTCTTTAAATCTCTGGTTTCCAGTATTGTCATCTTTTTGCCTCCAAGGTGTGTTTTCGTCTTTCGACAGTCTGTACTATAGCACGGGCTTCTTTCACACTGCTTTCCCAAAAGTGACGGTTTTGAAAGACGCTATGGCAGTTTTTCTTTTTCATTATACCATGTCTGCCCCCAGGCAAAAAAGCAGGTATATCCATTCAATATATATTCGTAGCGTTTATATCCATAGCCTTACCCCTACAACCCCGTTGTTTGCTCTTGCAATGCAATTCCAGCAAGGAATATTCATCCAAAAACTTTTGTAGCTTTCCACAAAGTTTATTTTGCTTGGTCGGTAAATATGGTCAAAAACGGCGAAATTCTTTTGGGCATCTTGACAGCATTGATTTTCGGTGCTAAAGTGCAGGCAACCTCAGGAAAGGAGACGCAAGACATGTTTGAACGCTTCTTCAACAGCTTCAATACCCGTGGCTCAAGGGCTAATGCCAATGAGTCTGTTTCTGCGTCCTCTTCCTGCACTCAGTACGCAAAGGCCAATACCCCTCTGCTGCTTACCATGGACACTGCTCTGGCAGTGTCCATTTTTGCTGCTTTGAACCTTATAATTATACGCCTTATCAGCGTAATTATAATACTTTGCGGCAGTGTTTTTGCACGACCGGTTTGGCCAACGGCGCAGTGATTTGAATTCAGGTATACTTCAAATCGGCTCCGACCAATCAGGTCGGGGCCGATTTTTTGTATAAATATCAGTTTTGAAGGAGTACAAAATGAAAAAAGTTATCTCTCTCGTAATGGTCATGGCCATGGTAATGTGCCTGATGGCCGGCTGCGGCAGCACTTCTGAAACTGCCGACCCCACCGAAGCCCCCGCCGAAACAGAAGCCGAGGCCGAAACCGCAACTGAAACTGCCTCTGAAAGCGGCAGCTTCTACATCGGCGGTATCGGACCCATCACCGGTGACAACGCCATCTACGGAATGGCTGTCATGAACGGTGCCCAGATTGCCGTTGACGAGATCAACGCCGCCGGCGGCATCAACGGCTACACCGTTGAGTACAAGTTTGAGGACGACGTGGCCGACGGCGAGACCGCTGTCAACGCTTACAACAACCTGATGGACTGGGGCATGCAGGTCCTGGTAGGCCCTGTTACCACCGGCTCTGCCATTTCCGTCTCCGCCAAGGTCTATGAGGAGCGGGTCTTCGCTCTGACTCCCTCCGCCTCCTCCCCCGACGTCACCGCCGGTAAGGACAACATGTTCCAGCTCTGCTTCACCGACCCCAACCAGGGCAGCGGCGCTGCTGTCTACATGGGAGCCAACATGGCTGATTCCAAGGTAGCCGTCATCTACCGCAACGACGATGCCTATTCCCAGGGCATCCGTGACACCTTCGTTGCCGAAGCCGCAAACCAGAACCTGGAAGTTGTTTATGAAGGCACCTTCACTAAGGACACTGCCACCGACTTCTCTGTACAGCTGACCGCCGCCCAGGCCGCCGGTGCAGACGTTGTGTTCCTGCCCATCTACTACCAGCCCGCCTCCGTCATCCTGGCTCAGGCCAACGCCATGGGCTATGCTCCTACCTTCTTCGGTGTGGACGGCATGGACGGCATCCTGACTCTGGAAGGCTTTGACACTTCCCTGGCCGAGGGCGTCATGGTTCTGACCCCCTTCTCCGCCGATGCTCAGGATGAGCTGACCAAGAACTTCGTCGCTGAGTACAACGAGCGTTACGGCGAGACCCCCAACCAGTTTGCCGCCGACGGCTATGACTGCGTCTACGCTATCAAGCAGGCCATGGAGAATGCAGGCTGCACTCCCGACATGAGTGCCGAGGAGATCTGCAACGCCATGGTTGAGCAGTTCACCTCCATGAGCTTCAGCGGCCTCACCGGTACCGACATGACCTGGTCCGCTGCCGGCGAAGTGAGCAAGATGCCCGTTGCCGTGGTCATCGAGAATGGCGTCTACGTCTCCGCTCAGTAATAAGGCTCAATAAGCAAGTCTTCATTACAATTTTCCTTTTGCCGTACTGCCGGTTTCCCGGCAGTACGGCGCAGCTTGTCAAAAGAGCTTCCGAGCTCTTTTGACAAGCTGCGCCGTCAGGCCCCCGGCCTGGGGCAAAAGCCCTGCAATCGCTGTTTTCCACCGAGGACATTCAGTTATAAAGATGAAAATGAGGTAAGTCCCTATGGAATTTCTTTCATATCTAATCAGCGGCATCAGTCTGGGCAGCGTCTACGCCATCATTGCCCTGGGTTATACCATGGTCTACGGCATTGCCAAAATGCTGAACTTTGCCCATGGCGACGTCATTATGGTAGGCGGCTACATCTCCCTGCTGTCCATGACCTCTCTGGGTCTGCCCTGGTGGCTGGCAGTAATCCTGGCCATGCTGGTGTGCACCGTGTTGGGAGTGGTTATAGAAGATCTGGCCTATAAGCCTCTGCGCTCTGCCCCCTCCCTGGCAGTTCTAATCACCGCCATCGGCGTCAGCTATTTTCTGCAAAACGCCGCCCTGCTCCTCTGGGGAGCCAGCCCCAAAGCCTACACCCCCATCATTGCCGGTTCCGTAAAGCTCTTTGATGGGCAGCTCAGCATCTCCTATGTATCCCTGCTCACTGTGTTCATGTGCATAGTCATTATGATCGCCCTGACTCTCTTCACCGGCAAGACCCGGATGGGCAAGGCCATGCGTGCCTGCTCCGAGGACAAAGCCGCCGCCCAGCTCATGGGCATCAATGTAAACCGCACCATCTCCATGACCTTTGCCATAGGCTCCGCACTGGCGGCCATTGCCGGAGTGCTGCTATGCTCTTCCTACACCTCCCTCATGCCCACCACCGGTTCCATGCCCGGCATCAAGGCCTTTACTGCCGCAGTGTTCGGTGGCATCGGCTCCATCCCCGGGGCCCTCCTGGGCGGCGTACTGCTGGGCATAATTGAGTCCCTGGCCAAGGCCTATATCTCCACCCAGTTGGCAAACTCCATAGTTTTCGCCGTACTTATCATCACCCTGCTGGTGCGTCCCGCAGGTCTGCTGGGCAAATATGTGCCTGAGAAAGTCTGAGGTGGAGAAATGAAACTAAAAAGCAGAAAACTTAAAAAGACAACTGTCATTGACTTTGCCACCTATATAGGTGTTATCCTGGCTTTTGTTATAATGAATACCCTCAAGAGCCAGGGCATGCTCACCCGTTCCCTCACCGGCCAGCTCATCCCCATCTGCTGCTACATAGTCATGGCCGTATCCCTGAATCTCACTGTGGGCATTCTGGGCGAACTGAGCCTTGGCCATGCGGGATTCATGAGTGTAGGCGCCTTTTCCGGAGTTGTAGCAGCCATGAGCCTTCAGGCTGTCATTCCCTCCGAACCGCTGCGCCTGGCCATCGCCCTGGTGGTGGGGGCAATATTTGCAGCCATAGCCGGCACCCTGGTGGGCATTCCCGTGCTGCGGCTGAGAGGCGACTATCTGGCCATAGTTACCCTGGCCTTCGGCGAGATAATCAAGGAGCTGATAAACTGCCTCATCATCGGCGTGGACGAGTCCGGGCTGCACATAGTCTTCAACGCCACCGGCACCAAGAGCGTCAATGACCTGGGCCTGACTGAGACCGGCCGGGTGCTTATAAAGGGCGCTCAAGGGGCCACGGGAACCCAGACCATCGCCACCTTTACCGCAGGCTTCATTCTTATCATGATAAGCCTTGTGATAATTTTGAACCTGGTGCGCAGCCGCTCCGGCCGGGCTATCATGGCTCTGCGGGACAACCGCATCGCTGCCGAGAGTGTGGGCATTAACGTCACCAAGTACAAACTCATGGCCTTCGTCACTTCCGCCGCTCTGGCCGGAGCTGCCGGGGCTCTCTACGGCCTGAACTTCTCCAACCTGGTAGCTACCAAGTTTGACTTCAATACTTCCATCCTGGTGCTGGTGTTTGTGGTGCTGGGAGGGCTTGGCAACATCTGGGGCTCCATCATAGCCGCCACAGTGCTGACCATCCTGCCGGAGGCCCTGAGAGGCTTTGACGACTACCGCATGCTTATCTACGCTATCGTTCTCATCCTGGTAATGCTGGCAACCAACAATCCCCAGTTGAAAACCCTCTTTGCAAAGCTCATCCCCGTACGGAAAGGAGAGAAAGTCAATGGCCAGGCTTAAATCTAAAAATGACAGTCCCCTGGTGCCCATGCCCTCGGATTCCTTTATTCCCCAGCGGGACCTGGGCAAGACCCCGGTGCTGGAGGCAAGACACCTGGGCATAGATTTCGGCGGTCTTACCGCTGTGGACGACTTTAACCTTACCATCGGCCGCACAGAGATCGCCGGACTTATAGGCCCCAACGGTGCCGGCAAGACCACCGTCTTCAACCTGCTCACCAAGGTCTATCAGCCCACCCGTGGCACCATTATGGTGGACGGCTATGACACCAAGGGCATGAGCACCGTCCAGGTGAATAAGCTGGGCGTAGCCCGCACCTTCCAGAATATCCGGCTATTCAACAACCTTTCCGTGGAGGACAATGTGAAGCTGGGTATGCACAACCAGATAAAGTACGGCATGGCCGGAGGTATTCTGCGCCTGCCCTCCTACTGGAAACAGGAGCGCATTGCCCACGAGCGGGCCCTGGAGCTGCTTAGCATCTTCGACATGCAGGACATGGCGGAGGCCAAGGCAGGCTCCCTGCCCTACGGCGCGCAGCGCCGGCTGGAGATAGTCCGTGCCCTGGGCACCAATCCCAGCCTGCTGCTGCTGGATGAACCCGCCGCAGGCATGAATCCCTCGGAGACTGCCGAGCTCATGGAGAACATTATCAAGATAAGAGACACCTTCCAGATAGCTATTATGCTCATTGAGCACGACATGAACCTGGTCATGGGCATTTGCGAGGGCATTTGCGTTTTGAACTTCGGTAAGGTCATCGCCAAGGGTACACCGGACGAAATTCAGTCCAACCCTACGGTCATAGAGGCCTATCTGGGAAAACAGAAGGAGGCCTGATGCATGGACCAGATTCTCAAGGTTGATAACATAAACGTATATTACGGCGCAATCCACGCCATTAAGGGAATTTCCTTCCAGGTAAACCAGGGGGAGGTGGTCACCCTCATCGGTGCCAACGGTGCCGGTAAGTCCACCACCCTTCAGACCATTTCCGGGCTACTGCGCTCCCGCACCGGCAGCATTGAATTCTGCGGTGAGAATATAAGCAATACACCCAGCCACAAGATAGTGGAGAAAGGGTTGGCCCAGGTGCCGGAAGGGCGACGCATTTTCCTGCAGATGAGCGTCCAGGAGAACCTGGAGATGGGCGCCTATACCCAGCCGGGAGCCGGGATAGACACCGATCTGGAGCGTGTGTTCCAACAGTTCCCCAGGCTGAAAGAGCGGAGGCGTCAGATAGCCGGCACCCTCTCCGGCGGCGAGCAGCAGATGCTGGCCATAGGCCGTGCCCTGATGAGCCACCCCAAGCTCCTGATGCTGGACGAACCCTCCATGGGCCTGGCCCCCATCCTGGTGGAACAGATATTCGATATCATAAGGCAGCTCCACAAGGACGGCACCACCATCCTTCTGGTGGAGCAGAACGCCCAGATGGCCCTGTCCGTGGCGGACAGAGCCTACGTCATGGAGACTGGCAAAATAACCCTCAGCGGTACCGGCGCGGAGCTGGCCGCCAGCGACCAGGTGAAAAAAGCCTACCTGGGCGGCTGAGAAAGCTTGTAAACATAGTAAAAGCACAGGGCTTTGGCCCTGTGCTTTTACTATATATTCAATATACCTCAGTTCTTCAGACTGTGGAGGGGTGCGGGGATGCGGCCGCCTCTGGCCACGAACTCCGCCGGGGAACCGGAGCGCAGGGGCATCACCGGGGCCGAGCCCAAAAGCCCGCCGAAGTCTATCCTGTCCCCCACGGTCTTGCCCTTGGCGGGGATGAGGCGCACGGCGGTGGTCTTGTTGTTCACCATGCCTATGGCCGCCTCGTCGGCAATTATGGCGGATATCACCTCGGCAGCTGTGTCTCCAGGCACAGCTATCATATCCAGGCCCACGGAGCATACGCAGGTCATGGCCTCCAGCTTATCTATGCTGAGAGCGCCGCACTCCACTGCGGAGATCATGCCCGCATCCTCGGACACCGGGATAAAGGCGCCGGACAAGCCGCCCACATGGCTGGAAGCCATGACGCCGCCCTTTTTTACTGCGTCGTTCAGAAGAGCCAGAGCCGCGGTGGTACCGTGACCTCCGCATTTCTCCAGACCCATTATCTCCAGTATCTCCGCCACACTGTCCCCCACTGCGGGAGTGGGAGCCAGAGACAGATCCACCACGCCAAAGGGCACATTCAGGCGGCGGGAGGCCTCCTGAGCCACCAACTGGCCCATACGGGTTATCTTGAAGGCGGTCTTTTTCACCGTCTCAGCCACCACATCAAAGGGCTGGCCTTTGCAGGCTTTGAGGGCGTGGGCCACCACGCCGGGGCCGGAGACCCCCACATTGATGACGCACTCCGGCTCTCCCACACCGTGGAAGGCTCCGGCCATGAAGGGATTGTCCTCCACGGCGTTGGCAAAGACCACCAGCTTTGCGCAGCCCATGGGGTCAATATCCGCAGTCTGCCGCACGATGCGGCCCATGAGAGCCACGGCATCCATGTTTATGCCCGCCCGTGTGGAGGCCACGTTCACACTGGAGCACACCAGATCTGTCTCCGTCAGGGCTCTGGGGATAGAGTTTATAAGGCGCAGGTCGCTCTTGGTAAAGCCTTTGTGGGCCAGGGCGGAAAAGCCGCCGATAAAGTTTACCCCCACAGCCTTGGCCGCCTTGTCCAGGGTCTTGGCCAGGGGCACGTAGTCATCATCCTCGCAGGCGGCAGCCACCAGGGATATGGGGCTGACGGAAATGCGCTTATTTACTATGGGTATACCGAACTCCCGCTCTATGGCGCAGCCGGTGTCCACCAGCTTGTCCGCCAGGGTGCATATCTTGTCGTATACCCGCCGGCAGCACAGGTCTATATCCCGGTCGGCGCAGTCCAGAAGGTTTATGCCCATTGTGACGGTGCGCACGTCCAGGTGCTGCTGGTCTATCATTTCTATTGTTTGCAGTATCTCGCTGCTGTTTATAAGATAGCTCATGGTATACCTCAGATCCTGTGCATGGCTTCAAAGATATCCTGGCGCTGCACGTGGATATCCAGGCCCCGCTCCATGCCCTTGTCCTTCAGCTGCTGGGAGAGAGTGTCAAAGGGCAGCTTGCAGTCGGCCAGGTCCACCAGCATTATCATGGCAAAATACTCCTGCATCAGGGTTTGGCTGATGTCCAGTATGTTTATCTCGTTTTCCGCCAGCAGGGTGGTCACATAGGCGGTGATGCCCTTGGAGTCCTTGGCAAAAACGCTGACTATTGCTTTCATCCACTTCACCTCATTGTATTTTTAACACTGTCATTATACAGATAAATAGGGAAATTTCAATAGCAGGGACGCAAAATCTGCCGGAGCAGAGTTCAGTTTGCCCCGGCAGATCTTCAAATAAACGACTCTCATTGCCCTTGATTGCCGCCGTGTTTCCCCCAAGCTTGACTCAGTTTCTGTAAGGCCATGATAGCCGCCTGGCGTATCTGCAGATCTTCACTGTTCTTGAAACGCAGAAAATAGGGGCGGAAGTCCTCCCGCCTGTATGCTGACAGAGCCACCAGCGCATGAAGCCGGAAGTCTCCTTCATCCAGCAGTTTTATAAGGACGGGGACGGCATTTTCCAGCTTCAGTTCCCCTGCCAGCAGAACAAATGCCTGTCTGCTTTGGCCATAGCGCTTGCCCGCCATTATCTTTACATATTCGTCTGCATACTCCTCTGCCCGATTTTCAAACACGCATTGGGCAATGACCGCTCTTCTGTCCTCCGGCGTCTCAGGGGCGGTATAGTCCTGCAGCAGCTGCGGAATGTATCTGCCGCCGCCATTAAAGCAAAACAGGCTTAGCATGAGTATCCTTTCATACTCGTGTTTTGCCTGCCTGTAGTACTTCCATGCAAGGGGTAGAATATCATCTCCATGGAGCCGGGCAATCCGAACCACATCCATAAAGATTTCCGTCCTGTAGCCAAGCTCGCTGAGTTCTTGGAGGAAGTCCGGCATCACCGAATCCGGACGGCGCTCACAATATCTTTCAAACTCCGCCTTCTCTTTATTTGCTCTGGCCTTACACTTTTCTGCCGAATCTTTTCTCTCTGCCTGTTCCTGTTTTTTCTGCGCCGTAAAATGCTCCTTTATCTTCTCTTTAAGCTCCTGGCCACAGGCCGGGACTTCATTTTTCCCATAGTTGATTTCCCTGTGGTCACTGCCGAAATCCAGACTAAAAAGAGGGAAAACTTCAAAGCTCCCCGTCATTCCGTGTTCTTTAAATAAGGTGTATGCCCTTTTTGACAATATAAAGTATGCCTCTTCAGGGGCATCCCTTTCAACGGCGTGGTTCGCTTCAGTGATGTAAAAGTCCATATCTCTCAGGGCATTCAGGTCTACAACAGGTCTTGAAAGGGAATCCACTATGTATTTTTCTCTCCTGCACACAGGACAGCGACATTTTTCCTTTACTCCCTGTATCCTCACCCTGTCCCCGGGAATAACTGTCTCAATAATAAACTGGCTGATATCGGGCATTGGCGATGCGTCTTTATAATACAGCACCGGTGCAAAAGCGCAGCCTCTCAGCCCGGAATTTTCAATGATGCTCCGGGCGAGATCGCTGCAAAATATGGCTCTGAGTCTGTATGTACTGCAGGCCAAAAATTGGCTCTTTCCCCATTTGGTCTGCCTGCTCATAATGTATGGCGCTCTCTGACTGTAGTGATTGTAGCTTGCTCTGCCTGTTTCCAATGCCGCCTGCCACTGCAGGCAGCTGCCTGCAAAAGTCAGGTCTGCAAAGCGGCTTTCCAGCTTTGAATTGGTAGGGCGCAAGGTAAACCACTGGGCGCTCTCCATTTCCTTTTTTGAAAATTTATATTTGGCCTGCACCATGCTAAGATCAGGAAACTTTTCTTTTATGATCTTCAGACGCGTATCGTCATCATAAATATTGAATTTTACATACTCGTACCATACAAAGTTCTCCGGCAAAAAGCCCAGGGACTCCAGGCAGCGGGCAAGTTCCGGGGTGTACTCCGTAAAATAACTGTAGCGTACTCTCATACTTTCACCGGATGTTCCCAAAGCTTTCAATCCAGAGCTCTTTACATACTCCGCCACAGCAGGCGGCAGTCGTCGAAGACAGCCTCCATCCTCCCGCTCTCCTTGAGCCAGGTGAGGAAGGAGCGCACGGTGCTGCCCACCAGGGCGTACTGCTCGAAGTTCAGCGTCAGCTCATAGGCTTTGAACAGCTTTTGCAGAAGCTCCTCGAACATCAGCCCTTCCCGGCACATGTCCAGCATCCGCTCCCCTATCTCATTGACCTTGTCTATATTGTACTGGGCCAGAGGGGCGATATTCTCCGTGGCCTCTGCATGAGAGGGGACAAAGAGTCTGGCCTCCATGGTCTTCACCTTTTCCAGGGTGTCCAGATAGGCGGCCACGTCGTAGATGAAGGCCACCTGATATTTCTCCAGAGTTTCCCAGCTGGACAGGCAGTCGGCCAGATAGACCACGTCGTCTGCCGTCCGGTAGCCCACCATATTGAAGAAATGGCCGGGCAGGTCTATGGTCTCCATGCCCTCCGGCAGCTTATCCGCCGTGAGATATTCCGTGTCGCTCTCCTGGGCCAGGAGGAACTTGTGTCTAAGCTCCTTTGGAGGGAAGGCCCCGTATAGGAAGGCGGGCTCCAGTATGGGGTGGCGGTTCACCACGCAATCTATGCCGGGGGCATAGATTTTACAGCCGGTCTGCTGCTGCAAGTACCGATTGCCTCCGTTGTGGTCGGCATTTGCATGGGTGTTATATATGGCTGCGAGCTTCCAGCCCTTCTCATCCAAGAGCTTTCGCACCCGGCGTCCAGCATCCTTGTCGTTGCCGCTGTCAATGAGGCAAACTCTGGTTTCATCCAGGCGCACCAGTCCAATCTTGGCCGGGCTCTGGATGTAATAGCTGTTTCCGATAGCCTGATAAAGTTCATACATTTTTTGCCCCTGCCTCCTTTTAAGCTGCCGGTGACGGTGAAGGGCTGGCCAGAGGCGCCAGAGTGGTCTCCGGCAGTTCCATGGCCAGGTAGCTGTCCACTATCTCCAGCACCGTGTCGTCCTTAAGTATCATGGATATTTCTATGCGCCGGTTGGCGGCCTTGCCCTCCTCGGTGTCGTTGGAGGCCACGGGTCTGGTAGCTCCGTAGCCTGCGGCGCAGAAGTACTGGGCATAGTCGTTCAGTATGCCGTTTTTCCCGGTGAGCAGATAGCTTATGACCGAATTTGCCCTGTCGGTGGAGAGATCCCGGTTGGTCTGGGCAGTACCGGTTATATCCGTGTGGCCGGAGATAACTATACTGTCCACATACTTTGCGTTTTCCTCGTCGCTGAGGAATTTATAGAACACGTCCACCAGCTCGTCCAGCACACCCACGCTGTCCGGCTTGATATCCGCCGAACCCAGATCAAAGAGCACGCTGTCGGATAGGATGATGTTGCCGTTATCCCCTATACTCACCTTGGAGGCGTCCCCCATTACTTCAACTATGCTCTCCCTTATCTGTTCCAGGATGGACAGGCGCAGCACCGCTATGGTCTGCATCTGGTTTCTCATATCGGTGAGCTCGTCGTTTGCCGCCAAGAGGTAGGCCTCCTGCTGGCCAATGAGCTGCTGCTGAGCCTCCAGCTTCTCCGTCTGCTGGACGATCTGGAGGGAGTAGTCCTCAATCTGGTCCTGTTTCAGGTTCAGCTCATCGGTCAGGCTCTCCAGCTGCTCCTGGGTGAGCTGAACCTGTAGGCGGGTATTTTCCAGAACCTCCTGGGTATTCTGGAGGTCATTGCCCGTAACCAGATTTTGTATGTAGGACAGCAGCATGAGGAAGAACAGGATAAGGGCAACGGCGCTCATCATATCCGCATAGGAGGGCCAGAAGCCCTGTTCCCCGGCGGACTCCGGGCGCCTGTAGCTGCCTGCGCCTCGTCTCATTGCCGCCCGCTCCTTTCAACTCCCCGGGAGGCTGAGCGCAGGACACCCACCAGATCCCGGATGCACACGTCCAGCCTTTCCACCGTGCCCCGCAGGTTATAGTCGAATTCCGAGAAGTCCCGCACGCCCTCATTGAAGCCGTCCACGGTGCGGCTGAATTCCGCCAGAGGCTCCTTGGCGGCGGAGAGGGTCAGCTTCATCTCGTCTGTGGACTGCTTTAAGGTTCTGTCCATACTGGCAGCGGCGGAGTCCAGGGCCCGGATCATCTGATGCACCAGCTGAACATCATCCTTTGCCCGCTCAGTGGGCAGGGTGGGGGCCAGATTGTGGTCCAGCCACAGCTCCACCTGAGTCTCCAGCTTTTCCCGCTGTGCCTGAGGGCTGAACACCGAGCGCAGCAGGGTGAGGACTATGGAGCAGGCCACACCTGCCAGGGAGGTGTAGAAGGCTACACCCATGCCCGACAGGGCGGACATGAGCCCGGTACCCACGCTGTCCAGGACGCTGAGCCACTGGTCGGTGTTGCTGTAGCCTATGAGTTCTGTGAGGGAGGACACAGACAGGCTCAGGCCCAGGAAAGTACCGAACAGTCCCAGGGTCACAAAGAGGGACACGGCGTTGTTTATAAAGCGCTCTATGAGCAGCAGGCCCGGCAGCTTTACGCTCACCGCATTGGAGACCAGGGCCGGTGTATTCACATCCTGGCCGTATTTTTTATAGGCTTGGGTAAAGTCCTCCTTCACATAGCGGAGAAAGCCGCCGCTCTTGTCCCCGGAGCCGGTGACGGCGGAGCTGAGGAACCTGTAGCGGGCGCTGACATAAAACAGCAGCACCACCGCCAGGATGAACAGGGCCACGATCGCCGTGATGACGACTACGCCCACAGGGAGCAAACCGCTTACATTTGGCATATCCTTATCCTCCTGTTTTTCTTTTTTTATTCAGGATCTTTCTATAAAAAGCCTGCCTCTATTCTGACGTTATATCAGCTCTTCCAGTTCCCCTATCAGTTCATTAAAAAGTCTTAAGGCCTGGTTCACCGGTTCGGGGCTGGCCATATCTACACCCGCTATTTTCAAAAGGCTTATTGGGTCTGCACTGCCGCCGGATGACAGGAATTTCTTGTAGTCCCTCACTGCCGGCTCACCCTCGGTGAGTATGCGCTGGGCTATGGCCGCGGCAGCGGCAGAGCCGGTGGCATACTGGAACACATAATAGTTATAGAAAAAGTGAGGTATCCTGGCCCACTCCAGGCTTATCTCCTCATCGGAAACCATATCCGGCCCGAAGTACAGCTTGTTCAGCTCCAGATATCTCCTGCACAGCTCTTCCGCCGTGAGTGTCTTTCCGGCCCAGGACATGCGGCCCATCTCCAGCTCAAACTCGGCGAACATGGTCTGGCGGTATATTGTGCCCTTGAACTGATCCAGGAAGTGATTTATGAGATATGCCCGACGCTTGGGCTCCACGGTCTCGCTCAGGAGTTTTCGCATCAGGAGTATCTCATTGCAGGTGGAGGCAACCTCCGCCACAAAAATCACGTAATCACTGGTGCTCACAGGCTGGTTTTGGCAGCTGTAATAGCTGTGGAGGGCATGGCCCATCTCGTGGGCAATGGTGAACATGGACTCCAGATTGTCCTTGTGGTTCAAGAGCACATAGGGGTGGGGCCGGGAGATCCCGGAGGAATAGGCGCCGCTGCGCTTGCCCTTGTTCTCATATACATCAATCCAGCGCTCATTGAAGCCCTTTTTCAAAAGCTCCACATAGTCCTCCCCCAGGACGCTGAGGGCGGAGAGCACAGTCTCCCTTGCCTGTTCATAGCTTATCTCTTCCGCCGCATCGGAAACGATGGGGGTGTACACATCGTACATGTGCAGCTCATCCACGCCCAGGGCACGCTTTCTCAGGCGCACATAGCGGTACATGGCCTCCATGTTCTCATGGACGGCGGAGATGAGATTCATATATACCGCTTCCGGCACCTCGGTGGCATCCAAAGCAGCGGAGAGAGTGGAGGGGTATTTTCTGGATCGGGCAAAGAAATTCAGCTGCTTGAACTGGGCGTCCAGTATGGCGGCCACGGTGTTCTTAAAGTCTCCGTAGCTTTTAAAGCAGTTTTCAAAGGCGCTCTTTCTCAGCGTACGGTCGGCGCTCTCCATCAGGGGCACCAGAGTGCCGGAGCTGAGGGGATGCTTTTCTCCCCTGGAGTCCACCGCGTCCTCAAAACGCAGGTCGGCGTTTCTCAGCGCCCCGCCTATATTGTCCGGACTGTCGGCCATCTCTCCGGCGGCGGAGAGCAGCTTTTCCTCTGCCGGTGAGAGGATATGCTCCGCCCGGCGGCGTATTCTGTAAAGGCTGCGACGGTACTCCTCCAATTCGGGGCGTGCGGCATAAAAGCTCTCCAGCTTCTCCTCCGGGATGGCCATTATCTCCGGCCTTGCAAAGGCCGAGGCCTCCGAGGCCTCCACGCAGCGGCGCATGGCCTTGCCCCTCATATCCTGGTAAAACCCGTTGCCCAGGTCCTGGTCGGCCTTGCAGCTGGCATAGCCCGCCAGCTTTTCCAGGCGCAGGGAGATCTCGTCGTCCAGGCGCAGGAAGCTCAGCAGCTCCCCGGCTCCTTCACCCAGCTTGCCCCGGTATTTTTCCAGCTCGGCCGGTACGGCCTCCAGGTCGGCAAATTCCTCTGCCCATTTCTCGTCGCTGTCATATATGTCTCCCAGATTCCAGGTGTATTCCTCTTTCAGTTCTTCTCTTGCGGGTATCTTTTCCTTTGCCATGGTTTCCCTCCAAATCCAGAATGTCCCGGGGCCTTGCCGCCGGAATTTTTGTTCATTATACCACATGCCTGCCCCGCCTGCAAATAGGGGCCGGCTGCTGAATATACATATATCAATATATTGTTTTAAGGAGCCGCCTATGGAGATCTATACCGTCCGTCCGGGAGACAGCCTGAATTCCATCGCCCGCAGCTATGGCCTGGATGCCCCAGGTCTACGGCAGCTAAACCAGCTCAATGACCCCCGGCGGCTGAGCCCCGGCCTCAGCCTGGTACTGGACACCGGGGAAAGCCGTCCTCCCAAAAGTCTGGAGCTCTGTGCCCCTCTCAGCCCCCGGGCGGAGAGCAGCCTTCTGGAGGAACTGCTGCCCTCCCTCAGCTGGCTCAGTGTGCAGAGCTGCGCCATATCCCCCAGCGGGCAGCTGGAGCTGCCTCATGACCGGGAACTGCTTGAGCGGGCCCGGGAGCACTCGGTGCTGCCCCTGCTCAGTCTCAGCAACACTGCCCAGGGCGGCTACTCCGCTCTCCTGGCCCACGGTCTTCTGGGAAACCGGGAGACCTCCCGTGCTCTGGCGGAGCGGCTGCCGGAGCTGCTGGAACAAAGAGGCTACAGAGGTCTGGAGCTGAATTTCCAGTATCTGTTTTCCTTTGACCGGGACAATTACAGCCGCTTTGCCCTGGAGCTGTCCGAAACCCTCCATGCCGTCGGGCACTATCTTTTTGTCTCCCTATCACCTAAAACCGCCTCCACTGAGGATTCTCCTATCTGTGCCGGGCAGGACTATTCCGTCCTGGGCAGCTGCGCCGACAGGGTCATACTCCTCTGCCATGACTGGGGCGGGATCCACAGCGCACCCCAGGCAATATCCCCGGCAGACAGGACAAAAGCAGTACTGGATTACGCCTCCGCCCGCATCGCCCCGGGCAAGACCCTTCTCAGCCTGTCCAGCTGCGGCTGCAGCTGGAGCCTGCCCTGGCGTCAGGGTGACGAGGGCAGGCCACTGTCCTGCACTCTGGCAGCAGACATGGCCGTCGCCTCCGGGGCGGAGATCAAGTTTGACCGCTCTGCCCAAGCCCCCTTCTTTACCTGCTCCGGCGGCGGACTGAGGCGCGTTGTCTGGTATGAGGATGCCCGTTCCCTCTCCGCCCGGCTGGAATCGGCCCTGTCCGCCGGGGTAGCAGGTCTGAGCCTGCGCAGCAGAGACAGACTATACCGCCCCGGACTAAAGCTGCTGCTCAGCCGCTGTGCAGGGGAAAAACTAATCTGAAGCCCCCGCCAGTTCCAGGCAGCAGTCTATCACCTTCTCCACCGTGTGCAGCTGGCTGTCGTTGAGGCGGGACAGCTTTCCTGCTATCCTGCCTCGCTCCTCCTCTCCGGACTTTCCGGTGAGTATATAATCCGCGCTGATATCCAGGGCTGCGCAGAGCTTTATGAGATTTTCCGGTCTTATGGCCTTCCTGCCCTGCTCGGCGTAGGAGATCATCTGAGTGGACACATCCATTTTGTCCGCCAGCTCCTCCTGGGTCATTCGCAGCTGCTTGCGCCTGAGCATTATCCGCTCACCTATGCCTCTGAGTATCTCCTCATTACCCATTCTTTTTGTCCGCTCCTTTCCCTTACTTCATCTATGGAACAAATGATAACAACCATGGGCGAATTAATTAATAAACCATAGTTGACTTTAATAGTTCCATGGTTTATAATTGTGAAAAACCACGGAATATGTATTGATGAGGCAAAGAATATAAAATGGGAAATGAGAGAGAGCTGGGGCTCAGGATATTCTCCCTCTATGCCCAGGCCCGGGTGGCTTTTCAGCTTGGGGGAGATATGCTGCCCACTGCCCGGCGCAGGGCGCGGGAAGCCCTGGTGCTGCTGGAGCAGCTGGATAGGATCGGTCCGGAGGAGGACAGCATCCGCCGGGAACTTAAAACCTATATCAAATAGCAAAGGCGGTCGGAAAGCTCCGGCCGCCTTTAACATCATAGCTATCCCTTGTTCTTTTCAGCTCTGTCCAGATCCGGCCCAGCTACCGCCCCGGGTCCGGTTGTGCTCCAGCAATATTTTCTGGAAATTCAGCATATATGCACAGAGGCAGAAGGCCACCAGCACGCCGCAGAACAGCACGCCAGCATCTATGATATGGCCGGGTATCTGAGGCAGAGCCAGGGCAGATATCATTACCGCATATATGCATGCGGTGCACAGCTTACCATACCATTTTGAACCGTACACATGGCCGGTTATACGCAGCACATACAGGCTCATGGCGCCAAGGCTCAGCTCTCTGAGCAGATGAAGGCCCAGCAGTAGCCACACGCTGGGGGTACGCCACAGGGCACAGAGCATCATCGCCGCCTGGATCAGCTTGTCGGCTATGGGGTCCAGAGCCCGGCCCAGCTCCGTCTCCATATGGCAGTGCCGGGCTATTGCCCCGTCCAGCACGTCCGATGCCGCCGATAGCAGCAGCACGCCCATAGCTCCAGTGATATTTCCCCTGCCGTACATGGCCACAAAAAGTGGGGCCAGGAAAATTCTCCCGACGCTTATGATATTGGGTATACTCATGCTTATCTCCCTCCCAGCCCGGACTTTTCTGCCTTTTCACTCTGAAATTCAAACTCCCGGCAGCCTGAGCTCACAGTCATGCCATAGTGCATTCTATGCAGAGCTTACCCAGTTTGTTCCCTCCTTATGCAGCTTGCTCTTGAATTTAAGGATGAAAATGGTATAATGTTTGGGATACGACAAATTTTCAATGGAGGTTTCCCCAGTCCGGAGGATTCGGAGATACTTATGGATCTTACTCCCATACTCAGCGGCGGCATTGCCGCACTGATGCTGCTTGCAGCAGTAGGCCTTGTGATTTACCGAAGGCACAACAAAATAAACATATTCTGGGCTTTGCTGGCCATTCTGTTCAGCGGCGGCACCATGCTGCTTGCCGTGATGGGCAGCAGCGTGGGCACCATCTATGCCAAGCCCTCCGGGGACCCCCGCGCCAGCACCGCCGAGTTTTTTGACGCCCTGGTCACCGGGGATTACGATACGGCCTACGGTCTTATGAAGGACTACTCTGATTTGGGCCTGGCCTCGGAGCCCAGCAGTGAGGCAGGCAAGCTCATATACGACGCCCTGCGCCAGAGCTATCACTATGAACTCATAGGCCAGTGCAATGTGAGCATGCTTCAGGCCACCCAGCGGGTGTCGCTGCGCTACCTGGATATAGACGCTGTCACCTCCCAGCTGGACGAGCTCACCGCAAAAAAGCTGAAGATCCTGGTACAGACCCGGGAGCACGACCAGGTGTATGACGCCGAGGACAACTATCTGCCGGAAGTCACCCAGGAAGCCTATATCCAGGCTCTGGAGCAGGCTTTGAAGGACGCCCGCAGCTGCTATACCACCGTAGAATTTGATATGACTTTGGAATACAAGGGCGGCAAATGGCTGGTAGTCGCTGCCCCCGAGATGCTGACCGCGCTCAGCGGCGGCACCATAGCTTGAGGGGAGGTGCACCGCCATTAAAGAAGATTACGATCTTGAAGAACTGCTGAGGGAATTTTCATCCTATCGGGATGAGTATACCGAGCTCTCGCCGACCCCTGATGTCCCTGCCGAGCCTGAGACGTCCAACCCCCCGGAACCTGTCCGGGAGGAGCCTGTGCCTGTCACGGACGAATATCCGGAATATGAGCATGACCACGGTTATGAGGAATTCCGTGAGGACTTCTCCCGTGATTATGAGGAGTACGAGGCTGAGGCCCCGGCAGAGGAAGCTCGGCCAAAAAAGGGAAAAAACATCCTCCTGGAGTTAGTGATGACCTTTGCAGGACTCATTTTTCTGGGGGCCTCTGTTCTGGCCCTGGTCTGGGTGTGTCTGAACGTCCACCCTGACGCGGGCACCGCCACCACCGTCTCCGGCAGCGGCAAGCTGAACCTGATGAGCAATCTGGACGCCTATATGAACAATGCCGCCAGCGACGCTCTGGGCGACCTCACCTACATACGCAAGATATACACCATTGACGAAAATGCCACTGTGGCCCCGGTACCCAATCCCGGCGGCTTCGGCACTACTGACGATCCGGCAGTTATCCAAAAGCTAATAGACGACGCCTGGGAACTCATTGCCGGTCAGGACATGATATGGAATGCAAATGCAGACTTTGTCCCCGGTGAACCCATGCGCTACTACTATGACGAAACTATTCTGGTCATACAGTGGAAGGAATATATTGACGGGCGTTGCTGTACCATGGCCGAGGTAAAACTGGCCCACGGTTCCCAGCTGCGCCGGAAGATCGCAGATGATACCTACGGCTCCTCCGTGCTGCTCTACGCCTCGGAAATGGCCAATGCAGTCAACTCCGTCGTGGCCATCAACGGCGATTTCTATACCTTCCGGGATCTGGGCATAACAGTGTATCAGCGCCAGCTCTACCGCAGCGACCTGGATTCCGTGGACACCTGCTTCTTTGACACAAACGGCAACATGATATTCAGCAAAGCCGGTCAATTCGCAGATACCGCCGCTGCAGAGCAGTTCATCCAGGACAACGACATCCTCTTCTCCGTGTCCTTTGGCCCGGTGCTTGTAGATAACGGGGAGCTGCTCCAATGTGACAGTTACCCCATAGGTGAGATCAACACCGAATACTCCCGCTCCTGTATCGCCCAAAAGGGTGAGCTTCATTACTTGCTTATGACCATTAACCACACCATGGACAGCCGTCCCAGAGCCACCATCAATGAGCTGGGCAGCTATATTCACAGCAAGGGCGTGGATAAGGCCTACACTCTGGACGGCGGCCAGACGGCAGAGATAGTCATGATGGGCGGCCCGGTAAACTATGTAGACTACAACAATGAGCGCCTGGTCAGCGACATCATCTATTTTGCCACTGCCCTTCCCGGCGGCGGTCAGGAGGTGCGCCAATGACTTCTTCCATAGCAATCTGCATCGGTCCCGTCGTAATCTATTGGAGCTCCCTTATCATTGCAGTGGGCCTTGCTGCGGCCCTGTGCCTGGCTCTGTCCCTGTACCGGGGAAGCGGCGGGCGGGCTGCAGCTGTGCTTTTGCTGCTGCCCCTGGCCCTGCTGTTCTCTGTGCCTCTGTGCCGCTTTATCCACTGGTACAGCCACACCGAGCAGTACACCGGTTTATTTGACGCCCTCACCGACTATTCCACAGGCGGCTACTGCCTGCCTGGAGCCCTGCTGGGAACTTGGTTTGCCGCCTTCCTGGTACGTAAGCTGAAGTTTGCCCCCAGCACCGGAGCCCTGTTGGACGCGGCGGCCCCGGGCATGGCCCTGGCCGTGGCTTTCATCCGTCTCAGCGCCCTTTTCAACAGCTCCTGCCGCAGCAAGATAACTTTCACCTCCCCCCTGCTCCGGCACCTGCCTCTGGCCTCGGCAGTGACCAACTCCTCCGGCGGTGTGGACTACCGCTTTGCCACCTTCTTCGTACAGTTCATCATCATGCTTCTGGTTACTTTGGCTCTCATCCGCTTCTACGGCAAGCGGCGCACCGTGCCAATGCGCTCCGGCAGCAGTGACGGGAACGTGGCAAGGATGTTTCTTTTATGGTACAGCGCCGTGGAGCTGGTGATGGACAGCACCCGCTACGATGCCAGTTATATGCGCTTCAACAACTTTGTCAGCCTTGTGCAGGTAACAGGCGCCCTGTGTATCCTGGGCATACTCATATATTACAGCGTCCATGCGGTGCGTGCCCGAGGCAGGAAGTTCTCCAACTTTGCCATATGGTTCGGCTTCCTTCTCTCCGTGGCAGCGGCAGGTATGTCCGAATACATGGTCCAGCGCCACGGCAACTGGTATCTGGCCTGCTATGCGGCCATGAGTCTTTTCATATATCTTATGGTACTGCTGGTAAAGCAGATGTACCTGCGCTGCTGCAATAAAAAGGCGGCAGTCACTCAACAATAAAAGGAGAAAGTGAATGAATTCAAAGAAAACCAAGATTATAGCCGGAGCCGTGCTGGCCCTGCTGGTGATAGCGGCTGTGCTGCTGTTCGTGTTTCCCCGTCCCGCCGGTACCGACGGAGATAAGAACATAGTCTTCCAGGTGACCCATACCGACGGCAGCGTCAAAGAGTTTGAGATCAGCACCGACTCTGAAAATCTCCGGGGCGCCCTGGAGCAGGAGGGGCTCATCTCCGGTGAGGAGAGCAGCTACGGTCTATTTGTGACCGTAATCGACGGTGAAGCAGCCGACGATTCCCTTAACCAGTGGTGGTGCTTCACCCAGGACGGTGTCATGCTCAACACCGGCGTGGACGACACCATGATAAATGACGGCGACCACTATGAGGCGGCCATCGACACCTACTAAGCTGCGCCTTCGGGAGCTGTGCCTTCTGTCCCTGATGGGGGCGCTGATGTTTGCTCTCCAGGTAGCTCTGGCCTCCCTGCCTAACGTGCATTTGACAGCGGTACTCATTATCCTCACGGCAGTGTTCTTCGGCTGGAGGTGCCTTTTCTCCGTGGCAGTGTTCATTCTACTGGAGGCTCTGGTGTGGGGCTTCGGTCTGTGGTGGCTGTGCTACTGGTATCTGTGGCCTCTGCTGGCCGTCCCTGCGGTGCTGCTGCGCCGCTGCCGCTCCGCCTTTCTCTGGGCGGTGCTGGCAGCCATCCACGGGCTTTTTTTTGGAGCTCTCTGCTCCCTGCCCTACCTGCTCATTGGCGGCTGGACAATGGCTCTCAGCTACTGGATAAGCGGCCTGGCCTTTGACCTTGTCCACTGCACCGGGAACTTTGTGCTTACCCTTCTGCTTTTCAAGCCTCTGTACAAGGTGATGGAGAAGCTCACCGTCAACCGCAACATTTAAGACTACAGCGAAAACTGCCGGCCCAAAGGACCGGCAGTTCAGCTTGTCGAAGAAGGTCAAGCCTTCTTCGACAAAAGGGTTTGCACTTCGCTGCGTCGCTGCAAACTCCATATCCTTCGCAGCGGCGGCAGCCCA
>ERZ827478.876-NODE-876-length-25907-cov-4.756460_pt1 | contig 25907 bp, 28 predicted proteins | sample MGYA00519705_ERZ827478 | MGnify/ENA primary metagenome ERZ827478 (study PRJEB31778, sample SAMEA3449318) | human gut metagenome | biome: human gut; feature: human-associated habitat; material: faeces | place: United Kingdom | collected 2010/2012 ... | reverse complement strand
AAATGAATCTGATTGAAATCACAGGAAATACTTCATATAATTTTAATGAAGAAGACGTGCACAATTTATTCTACATATGTCGAAGCATTTATGATCAGTCTATTTATGAAGGAACGAGTAATCATTTTGGACTTGTGAAAAGCACTGTGTTAAAAGTCGTCAAGACATTGACGGATGTAGAATGGTTGGATTTAGAAGAATTAGAGGAAAAGGAGGAGATTGAAATGTGTGAAGCTGAAAAGAGATGGCTGGAAGTAAAGTCAAAGGAATGGGAAGCTGAAGGAATAAAAAAAAGGAATCGAACAAGGCATTGAACAAGGAATTGAACGAGGAATTGAACAAGGCATAGAACAAGGCATTGAACAAGGCATTGAGAAAAAAGAACTTGAAATGTATCAAACAATGGTAGACAAAGGATTCAGTATTTCAAGTATCGCATCCATCTTCTCAGTAAGTGAAGAGTCGATTGAAAGGCTGTTGATGAAAGCATAAAGGTATGGACATGAACGTGTCCATATTTTTTATAGTTGAAAAAGTGAACAAATGAATATAAAGTATACAAAGTTAACTAAACGGTGGCACTTTGCGTATACATTCAAGAAAATATATTGTCGAATTTTTCAGAGTTGTTTTAAACTAGTGATTCCTATTTTACCTTATCGAACTCCTGAAATATTAAAGAGTACATCTTTAATTTCTTATATTTGCATGGATAATCATATATCTAAAGTGATGGTTATTACTGATTTTACTGTGCATCAATTAGGGATATTAAATCGTATGTGTGAACACTTAGATCATCATTCTATTTCATATGTCATTTATGATAAGACGGTCGCAAATCCTACAAGTGATAATGTAGAGGAAACAAAAAACTTATATTTATCTTCTAATTGTCAAGCTTTAATTGGTTTTGGTGGAGGATCCAGCATGGATTGTGCTAAGGCCGTTGGTGCTAGACTTGCTCGTCCTAAGAAACCACTATCAAAGATGGAGGGAATTTTAAAGATATGGAAGAAACTTCCATTGTTGATTTGTGTACTTGCCATAGCTAGAACAGGAAGTGAAACAACTCTTGCGGCTGTCATTGTAGATCCAAAACCCACTTTATCCTTGCCTCCATTTATTACGGCATGTACTGGTATGGATGTTTTAACCCATGCGATTGAGGCTTATATTGGTAATTCGACTACATAGAAGACGCGTGCATATGCGTTAAAGGCTACAAAACTAATTTTTGAGAATATATAAGGTGTATGAAGACGGAAATGATTTAGAAGCTAGAAGCAATATGCTCGATGCTGCCTACTATGCTGGGCATGCCTTTACAGTATCCTATGTAGGATATGTGCATGCGATTGCTCATCCATTAGGTGGAAAATATAATATTGCGCATGGACTAGCTAACGCAACATTACTTGATGTTGTATTGAAACAATATGGAGAAAGTGTGTATAAGAAGCTCTATGAAATGGCTCTGTATTGTGGCATCTGTAATGCGAATGATTCCTATAAGGTTGGGGCTGAGCGTTTTATTGAACAAATCACTTTAATGAAAAAGTATTTTGGCATCTCATCTACATTTAGTGAATTAAAAAATCGGATATACACAAATTGGCTATTTACGCAGATCATGAAGCCAATCCATTATATCCAGTTCCAGTTTTATGGGGTGTAAAAGAGTTAGAAAAAGTGTATGATTTTGTAGTGGAGGATTAAGTATGGATCCAATCGTTTTAAAACAAAGAGAATTTTATAAGCAACATAAAACTCTAGATATTAATTTTAGAATAAATGCCTTAAAAACTTTAAAAAAGGCGATTTTAGCTTATGAAGATATAATTAATGAAGCTATTAAAATGGATGTCGGAAAATCAAATTTTGAAACTTATATGTGCGAAGTTGGGTTAGCTTTAAGCGAATTGACTTATATGGTAAAACACATTCGTAAGTTTGCTAAAGAAAGGAATGTATATACACCATTGTCTCAATTTTTGTCGCGTAGTTTTGAAAAGCCGAGTCCTTATGGTGTGGTGTTAATTATTAGTCCTTGGAATTATCCTTTTTTGCTTTCTATTGACCCCTTGATTGATGCACTTGCAGCTGGAAATACGGTGGTATTAAAACCTAGTGAATTTAGTCCATACACATCACAAGTAATCAAAGATATGATTGAAGAATATTTCGATCCAGAATATGTGGCTTGTGTACTTGGAGATAGTGAAGTGAGTTCTAAATTATTGGATTCAAAATTTGACTATATTTTCTATACAGGATCAAAACGTGTAGGAAAAATTGTGATGAATAAGGCGAGTCAATATTTAACGCCAGTCACTCTAGAATTGGGAGGGAAAAGTCCTTGTATCGTAGATAAAGATGCAGATATTAAATTGGCGGCACGAAGAATTGTGTTTGGAAAATATTTGAATTGTGGACAAACCTGTGTAGCTCCAGATTATATGTTGGTACACGAATCTATAAAAGACCAATTTATCGAATGCGTGATATTTGAAATTAAGCGTCAATATGCGAGCTTAGATGATTATGGTCATATTATTAATGAAAAGCACTATAAGAGGATTTTGGGGTTGATTGATATGGATAAGGTTGTCTATGGTGGAAAACATCATAATCTACAAATTGAACCAACGGTATTGGATCGTGTGGATTTTTCAGATTCTATTATGCAGGAAGAGATATTTGGTCCTGTTATGCCAATATTGACATATTCAAATTTAGATGTTGTTATAAATAAAATCAATTCTATGCCTAGCCCACTAGCTTTATATATTTTCACAAATAATAAAGAAGTATCTAAGAAAGTAACGAGTGAAGTATCCTTTGGCGGTGGCTGTATCAACGATGTTGTGATTCATTTAGCTACTAGTAATATGGGCTTTGGTGGTGTTGGCGAAAGTGGGATGGGTTCATACCATGGAAAGCGTGGTTTTGATACGTTTAGTCATACAAAGAGTATTGTGGATAAAAAAAGAATCATTGATTTACCTATGCGTTATCAGCCTTATACAAAATTGAATGAGAAATTGATTCGCTTTTTTTTAAGATAATCTTTATAATGGTGGTATGAATAAAAAAGAAAAATTTGCGTATGACATCGATTTTGGTGCCATTATGGACTATGTAGAAAACCGTTTTATGCTAGTAATAAAAGATGAAGATTGGACACAGGAGGAAATTGATATGTTGAATAGTGGTATTGATCTTCATTTTTGTTACACAAACGATATTGCCGTATTTGTGCTTGAAGGTGGCGATATTGATTCCAGTGATTTTTATTTCAATGTTCAAGAGTGTGATTGGAAAGAGCATTTGTTTAAAAGTGATTGTCTAGATGTAGAAATTGTATTGGTTGATAAGGCAAATGACATTTGTTTCAAGAAGTCACATACTTTGACAAAAGAACAAAGCCAAAGTATTAAGGATTGTCTAAATCAACAAAATGAGGCATCCTTTATGCCAAGTGAATATGATGTGAATGTGCAAGGAATCCAGAGTGCATATGAACCATATGAGCTTATACGCTTTGAAAAATGCGAAATCAAATTTTAAGGAGAAAGATGATGAAGGCTGTTATTAGTGTAATTGGAAAAGACAAAGTAGGAATCTTGGCTATGATTGCCAATGAATGCGCAAACTACAATCTAAATGTATTGGATGTAACTCAAACAATCGTAGATTCTATGTTCACTATGACTATGATGGTTGCGATTGATGAAATGAGCATTCCATTAAATGAATTTGCGGAGAAAATGGAAAACTTAGGAAAAGAAAAGAATCTAGTCATTCGTTGTATGCATCAGGATATTTTCAATTCTATGCACAAAATTTAATGAGGTATTCCTATGCAAACAAATGAAATTTTAGAAACAATAAAGATGATTGACGAAGAATATTTGGATATTCGTACGATTACAATGGGTATTAGTTTACTGGATTGTATGGATCCAGACATTCATGTGTCATGTCAAAAAGTAGAAGAAAAGATTTGCCACTTAGCCAAAGACTTAGTAAAAGTTGGAAACGATTTTAGTAAGATTTATGGTATTCCTGTTGTAAATAAACGAATTAGTGTAACCCCAATTGCGATGTTAGTGGCTTGTTCAGGGGGAAATCCAGTTGAATACGCATTAACTTTAGAGCGTTGTGCTCAAAAATTAGGGGTTGATTTTATTGGTGGATATTCTGCACTGGTACAAAAAGGATATGCAGCAGGGGATAATGAATTGATTGAATCTATTCCTGAAGCCTTGGCAAAGACGCAGCATGTGTGTGCTAGTGTCAATGTAGGTAGTACAAAAGCAGGTATCAATATGGATGCCGTTGCGCAGATGGGGCGTATTGTGAAGCGTTGTGCTGAATATACAAAGGATGACAATTGTTTAGGAGCAGCTAAACTTGTTGTATTCTGTAATGCGCCTGAAGACAATCCATTTATGGCTGGTGCCTTCCATGGTGTAGGTGAAGCCGATTGTGTAATTAATGTTGGTGTATCTGGCCCTGGTGTTGTGCGTGCTGTATTAAGTAAAGCCGATAAATCATTGCGTATGGATCAGATTGCAGATTTAATTAAGCGCACAGCCTTTAAGATTACGCGTATGGGACAGTTGGTTGGAACTGTTGCGAGTGAAAAACTGGGTGTTCCATTTGGGATTGTGGACTTGTCTTTAGCTCCAACTCCAGCTATTGGTGATAGTGTTGCCTATATTCTAGAGGAAATGGGATTAGAAACTTGTGGTGCTTATGGAACAACGGCTTGTTTAGCCATGTTGAATGATGCTGTTAAAAAAGGCGGCGTTATGGCAACGAGTAATGTTGGTGGATTATCTGGTGCTTTTATTCCTGTAAGTGAAGATGCAGGTATGATTCATGCGGCAAGAACAGGTGCATTAAAATTAGAAAAATTAGAAGCTATGACGGCAGTATGTAGTGTTGGATTGGATATGATCGTAATTCCAGGAGAAACAAGTGCAAGTGTTATTTCAGGAATTATTGCAGATGAAGCTGCAATCGGTATGGTTAATACAAAGACGACAGCCGTACGTGTGATTCCTGCGATTGGAAAAGATGTTGGTGAAGAACTAGACTTTGGTGGTTTATTAGGAGCAGGTCCTGTCATGCCAATTTCTCAGATTTCAAATGATGTCATGATCAATCGTGGAGGAAGAATTCCTGCGCCATTACAAGCATTAAAGAACTAATCGTTTAGGGAGCTTTTTGCTTCCTTTTTATATTGCGTTTTATATGGTTAGATTATAGAGTATGTATGATTTAAAAAAGCTTTAATTAAAATGCTAATTTAATATTCAGTTATATTTTAGAGAGAAAAAATGGAATGACGTCGAAGAATGTTATGAAAAAATGGGAGCATAGAAGTCAATAAAGGGGATATTATCTCGTTGATTGGTCCGAGTGGTTCAGGGAAAAGTACGTTGTTACGTTGTATTCATGGCTTGGAACATGTGGATACAGGTAAAATTTATATGGATAACGAATGGATGAATCCGGATGATGAAAAGAAATTTCGTGCACAAAGAAATCGTATGGGATTTGTATTCCAGCATTTTAATTTGTTTCCAAATATGTCGGTTTTACAAAATTGTAAGTTAGCACAGGTAGAAGTTTTAAATAAAACGGATGAAGAAGCTGAAAAAACAGCTTTAGAGTATTTGGATAAAGTTGGATTATTAGAAAAGAAAGATGCATATCCTAATAACTTGTCTGGTGGTCAAAAAACAGCGTGTAGCGATTGCCAGAGCCTTATGTATGAATCCAGATATTATGTTGTTTGATGAACCTACGAGTGCATTAGATCCAGAAATGATCAAGGAAGTGCTTGAAGTAATGAAGGATCTAGGTAAGCAAGGTATGACAATGGTTGTGGTTACACATGAAATGGGATTTGCGAGAAAGGTAGGCACTCGAGTTGTTTTCTTGGATCAAGGTGAAATTATAGAGGAAAATACAAGCGAAGAGTTTTTTGAAAATCCTCAGTCTGAACGTGCAAAGGATTTCTTGAGTAAGGTATTCTACGAATGAGATTGCCTGATTTTAAAGTCGAACAATGGATGAATGATTATGAAAATGATGCCATCTACAATATGACGGATACATGTGTTAAATCTCTTACGTTACAGGAATTGTTGGATTTGGAAGACTTTGATTTTTCAAATCTAATATTAGATTATGGTCAAGTCACTGGGGATATTGAATTGAAAAAGGAAATCCTATCTTTATATGAGCATGGAATAATTGACAATATCAATATGAGCATGGAACAATTGACAATATCACAACAGCACAAGGTTGCTTGCAGGCAAATGAATTGGTGATGAACACTTTATTAGAAAAAGTAGATGAAGTCATTAGTGTGGTTCCTGGATATCAGCAGTTTGTGGATGTTCCAAAATCACTTGGTTGTAAAGTGCATTTGGTTGAATTGGACGAAATGGATTGGCAGGTTAGTGTGGAAAAGTTTAGAGGTGTTTTAAATTCATCAACGAAAATGATTATTTTAAATAATCCCTCGAATCCAACGGGGACAGAATATTCTAATGAGTTTCTAAATGCATTGATTGAATTGTGTAAACCCTATAATACATATATTCTTTGTGATGAAGTATATCGTGGCTTAAATGAGGAAGTATCTATAAGTGATTTATACGAGAATGGAATTTCAACATCAAGTTTAAGTAAAATGTTTTCACTGGCTGGATTACGCCTTGGCTGGATCAAAGCCAATGAGTATGTGATTCATCAAATCAATATAAGAAGAGATTATTCAATGATTTCTACAGGTCCTTTAGTGGACAAATTGGGATGGATTGCCCTTAAGCATAAGGATGAATTGATTTTAAGGGCTAAAAATATTATTTCAACAAATAAAAATATCGTTCATGAATGGCTTAAAGATAATCCTTCGTTTGAATGTGTATTACCAAGTGGTGGTACGGTTTGTTTTTTGAAGTATTATTTTGATTTAAAAAGTGAGACGTTTGCAAAATTATTATTGGCAGAAAAAGGCGTTTTCTTTGTGCCGGGATCGTGTTTTGATAAAGAATATTATTTTCGTTTAGGCTTGGCTCAAGATAGTAAATTATTTAAGGCTGGCTTGAATGAACTTTCGAACTTTGTGGATGAACATTTGATTTCATGATAAAATGATTTGCGTAAGGGGGAATACTTATGCGAGTTCAATATTTGTTGTGTGCATGTTTATTGCTCTGTGGCTGTACAAAAGTGAGTGATCTTACGCATCAAAAGAGTAAATCAACTGAAAAGGCGCCGGTAACAGTAAAAAAGACAAATAAAGTAAAGGTAATTGATTGTAAGAATGATTCTTCGCAACAAGTTACTTTTGAAGCTAAGGGGGATAAGATTCAAAAGATGACACAGAAGTTTGCGATGAGCTTTTCAGATTTAGGTATAACAGAAGATATGAATTCTGAACAGATTCAATCTAAGATCAATTCTTCATTGGATGATAAATATAATTCGATTGAAGGCGTTCATGTATCTACTGAATTAAAAGAACAGCAGGTTGAAGTGACGTTGGAAATGAATTTTAAAACAGCAAATATAGATACGCTGATTGAAAGTGGCTTATTAGATAAGGGTGAAGCTCAATCGGATTATGTAAGTTTGAAAAAGACGCAAAGTGCTTATAAACAAGAAGGATTTGCGTGTATGATAAAATAGCGGGTCTTCCGCTATTTTCTATTTGAAAGGATGAGTTAAAAGATGCGTTATTATATTGCGGATACACATTTTTTTCATCGTTCGTTGAATGAAAAGATGGATCAAAGAGGTTTCGAAGACATCGAGCAAATGAATGAATATATGATTGATCAATGGAACAGTAAAGTTCGAAAGAATGATGAAGTTGTTGTTTTGGGAGATTTTTCATGGGGAAACGCAAGTCAAACAACAGAGATTTTGGATGAATTAAAGGGAAAAATTTATTTGATTCGTGGAAATCATGATCGTTTCTTGGATGATAAAAACTTTGATGCTTCGCGATTTGTTTGGATCAAAGATTATGCGGAATTAAATGAGAATAAACGAAAAGTAGTTTTATCTCATTATCCAATTGCGTGCTATAACGGACAATATCGAAGAGATGAGGATGGAAACCCAAAAACATTTATGTTGCATGGGCATATTCATGCGACGCAAGATCAGCAATTTTTAGATGCTTATCAAGAGTATATTCATCAACAAAAACACCCAAGAATTAGTGATGGCCAATTAGAGGGTGTGCCTTGCCAACTTATTAATTGTTTTTGCATGTATAGCGATTATGTGCCAATGACATTAGATGAATGGATTGAAATTGACAAGCAAAGAAGAAATATCCTATAATTGTTATAACAAATATATAAGGAGATCAAATTATGCATAAGTTGGATACAACGTCGGGTCATCTTCCTTACTATAAACAAATAAAGGAGTTCTACAAAAAAGATATCCAAGATGGAGTCTTGGCTATAGGAGATCGCGTTGACAGTGAAATGGAAATTCAAGAGATGTACGATGTTTCAAGAATTACAGCAAGACAAGCTATTCTTGAATTAGAACAGGAAGGTATGGTAAAGCGTGGACGTGGCAAGGGTACGTTTGTGACATATAGACCTAAAATCAAAGAGGAGTTGTCGCATATCCGTAGTTTTACAGATGAAATGACAGCTTTAGGAAGAACGCCGGGAACTAAGTCTTTTCACATCACAAAAGAAATTCCGGATGAAGCTACAAGAGAATTGTTTGGCTTGGACGAAGAAATGATGTATTGCGTTCGAAGAGTTCGTACCGCAGATGATGTGTTATTGGTGTATTTTGTGTCTTATTTTCCTTTAAGTTTGAATATACCTTTGAATATGGAAGAACAAACACAGTCTATTTATGAAGTGATTGGCGCACCGACAAGAATAGATGAAGAGTTTTCTGCGATTAATCCGAGTGAAGAAATCTGTTTAGCTCTGAAGATACGTAAGGGACAGCCTGTTTTAGCTCGTAAGCGTGTTTCTTATGATAAAAAGAAGAAAAAGATAGAGTATACAATGTGTTACTATCGTGGCGATTTATATAGTTACACAATTTCAACATCGCAAAAATTATGATTTTAACGATCGACATTGGTGGTACCAATATTAAATATGGATTATGCGATGCGTCAGGGAATATCCAACAAAAAGGGGGATATCCTACTTTAGATACGGCAGATAAAATCGTTCAATCCATTTGTGAATTACCATTTGAATATACTGGAATTGCGATCAGTATGCCTGGAATCTTGAATGAAGATCATTCAAAGGCGTTTATTACGGGTAAACTGACTTTTCTATCGAACTACCCTTTAAAGGAGCGGTTGGAAGAAATTAAAGGTTGTAAAGTGACAATTGAAAATGATGGTCGTTGTGCAACGTGGGCTGAACTTGGATTTGGAAATTTGATACATTCAAAGAATGCTTTGGTTGTGGTTCTAGGTACATATATTGGGATGGGTATAGTGATTGATCATAAGGTATATGAAGGTTCACATTTATTGGCAGGTGAATATTCAGATGCGCATATGGATACAGAAAAAACTTTTAAGAATACCATGGCTACATGCTTTGGAAAAGATGGTCTTGAAAGAGCGACGGGTTTAACGGGTAAAGAACTTTTTGATCATTTAGATGATGAAAGAGTATATGCAGGTTTTAACAAATATTGCCAAAATTTGGCTTGGATGTTAAACAATCTTCAGTTGCTGTTAGATGTGGATACAATTTTGATTGGTGGAGGTATATCGGCACAGCCTAAACTGATTGCGTGTATCAAAGAAAATATGATGGGTTTGACACAATGGTTTCCAACTTTAGAGGAACCTGTTATCAAAGCTTGTAAATTTAACAATGATGCTAATTTATTAGGTGCATTGTGTTACTACAAAAATAATACCGAGAATCATTAAGCGTTCTCGGTATTTCTTACTTAGAGGGGGAAGGGCATGAAATCGTTAATTGGTGATATGAAGTTTTATCGAATGGTTTTGATTGTATGTATTCCGATTGTTATACAGAATGGTTTTACCAATCTTGCCAGTTTATTAGACAACGTTATGATTGGACAATTAGGAACGCTATCTATGAGTGGTGTATCTATTTCAAATCAGTTATTTCAAGTGTTTAATGTGAGGTTTTTGGTGCAATGTCAGGTGCTGGAATATTCTTGGCACAATTTTATGGACGTGGAAACAGGGATGGTGTACACAATTGTTTCCGAATTAAAATGTTGCTTGGCATTTTGATTTCAATATTGGCCATATGCATTTTTAAAGTGTTGGGTCCTTCATTGATTTCATTATATCTAAATGATGATCCGACAGATAGTTTGACAACTTTGAACTTTGGTAAGCAGTATATGGATGTTATGCTGATTGGACTCATTCCTTTTGCGATTACACAAGTATATTCTTCTTCATTAAGAGAAACGGGAAATACAGTTTTACCAATGAAGGCTAGTGTTATAGCGGTTATTGTGAACTTTTGCATTAACTATATCTTGATTTTTGGTCACTTTGGGTTTCCTAAACTAGGAGTTATTGGTGCGGCCATTGGTACGGTTATTTCAAGAGTTGTAGAGATGGGGATAAATGTAGCGGCAGGCTATAATAACAAATATTTAAGGGATGCGATGCGTTTAGATAAGATATCGGGTGATATATTTAAGAATGTTGTTAAAAGAGGAATTCCACTATTGTGTAATGAAATATTGTGGTCGATATCCATAGCGCTTATTTCTCAATGTTATTCAACAAGAGGACTTGAGGCTGTGGCGGCCATCAATATTACAACAACAGTAACCAATTTTTTTATGATTATTTGTTATGCAATGGGAAATTCGATTTCAATCATTGTAGGTCAAAGACTGGGTGCTGGTGAAATTGAATATGCCAAAGACTATGATTTGAAGATGGTATTTATGAATTTTATGATGTGTTTATGTATTGGTGTGGCATTGTTTGGATGTTCATCCTTTATTCCTCAAATCTATAATACGTCTATAGAAGTAAAGTTATTAGCAACATCTTTATTAAGAGTTTCAGCTTGTATGCTTCCAATTATTTCTTTATATTACAGTAGCTACTTTACAATGCGTGCAGGAGGAAAAACATTGCTTACCTTCTTCTTCGATAGTGGATATACATTCATGTTTACGTTTATGGTTGCACTATGTTTAACTCGTTTTACGAATTTACCTATATTCAATGTGTACTTATTGGTGCAATGTGTGGATATTCCTAAGGCAGTATTAGGAATCACATTAGTCAAAAAGGGGATTTGGATACATAATATTGTCAATGAACTTTAGTCTTCTTGTTGGAAGGCTTTTTCATTTAAAAAGCAAAAAAAAGAAGTCCTTTCGGACTTTATTTTAACAATGGTGACGCGTACGGGATTCGAACCCGTGAATGCATGCGTGAAAGGCATGTGAGTTAACCGTTTCTCCAACGCGCCATGTATATTAAACTTGTCTTTCCTGACAAGTGCTAGTTAATAATACTATAAGATTTTATATATTGCAAGCAAAAAAATTAATTTTTTTGTTTATTTTTTTGACGGTTTATATTTATTTGTCGTAGGTAAAGAAAATAATGCATTTAATGTATCATATTGTATATGATAAAGTCTAGGGATTTAGTAGGAATATAGGTTATGTTTAATGTTAAATATATGTAAAAAATAGTGTGGTTAAATTAAATTTGGTTATAAATAAATTTTAAAAAAAAACAATTGAAAGCGCTTGCAGATATGTGTTATGATACAGAAGTAAAAAGACGCATCCCATTGATTAGGATATAAAGCGGACATTAAAAGTGTATAACAGATAATATAAATTGATTTCACGACAAATGGCTTTGTTTCGAGTATAATTTATAAATTCATTTTGAAACACCCAGCTGCAAATCATATTATATGTATGTCTCTATATAGAAATTATGTGAAGTATCCTTTTGGGAATTGTGTCTTAGAGTAAAAATCTATACAGGAGGATAATATGAACAAAAGATTTTTAACAATTGCTGCAGCTTTATCTATGGGTGTTGCATTAACTGCTTGTAGCAGTGGAGGAGGAGATGAAGGAAAAACTGGTGGTTCTAGTGTTGCGAATGCTGACAAACCTTTAGTATGGTATAACCGTCAACCTTCCAACAGTTCAACTGGTGAATTAGACATGGATGCATTAAACTTCAACAAAGATACTTATTATGTTGGTTTCGATGCAAATCAAGGTGCTGAACTTCAAGGACAAATGATTAAAGAATATATCGAAAAGAATATCGATACATTAGATCGTAACGGAGATGGCGTTATCGGTTACGTATTAGCTATTGGTGATGTTGGTCACAATGACTCTATTGCTCGTACAAGAGGTGTTCGTAAGGCATTAGGAACTGGTGTTGAAAAAGATGGTGAAATCGTAAGTGATCCAGCTGGTATTAATAATGATGGTAAATCTAAGAGTGTTCAAGATGGCTCGTTAGAAATTAATGGAAAAACTTATACAGTAAGAGAACTTGCTTCTCAAGAAATGAAAAACTCTTCAGGTGCTACTTGGGATGCGGCTACTGCTGGTAACACAATCGGTACATGGACTGCTTCATTCGGTGATGAAGTTGACGTTGTAGCTTCTAACAATGATGGTATGGGTATGTCAATGTTCAATGCTTGGTCAAAAGAAAACAAAGTTCCTACATTCGGATACGATGCTAACTCAGATGCAGTTGCTGCAATCGCTGAAGGATATGGTGGAACAATTTCTCAACATGCTGACGTTCAAGCTTATTTAACATTAAGAGTATTACGTAATGCATTAGATGGTGTTGATATCGATACAGGTATCGGTACAGAAGATGATGCTGGAAACGTATTAAGTTCAGATGTATTTACATACAATAAGGATCAACGTTCTTACTATGCATTAAACGTTGCTGTTACTGCTGACAACTATAAAGATTTCTTAGATTCAACAGTTACTTATGCTCCAGTTTCTAACCAATTAGATGAAAAAGATCACGCTAAGAAGAGTGTTTGGTTAAATATCTACAACGCATCTGATAACTTCTTAAGTTCAACTTACCAACCATTATTAGAAAAATATGATGACTTATTGAATTTAGATGTTGAATACATTGGTGGAGATGGACAAACTGAATCTAACATCACAAACCGTTTAGGAAATCCAGACAAATATGATGCATTCGCAATTAACATGGTTAAGACTGACAATGCAGCTTCTTACACAGGAATCCTTAAATAAATAATTCAAAAATAACATAGGGATTAAAATTATTAGGGAGAAATTATTTCTCCCTAATATTATTTAGATAGTAGTAAACAAAATAGGAGAGATTTTATGGCAGATAAGAATGAAGAACTAGTCTTATCTATACGCGGAATGAGTAAGTCCTTTGGACGTAACCGTGTTTTGGATCATATTGATTTAGATTTAAAACCAGGTACAGTTATGGGACTTATGGGAGAAAATGGTGCTGGTAAATCAACAATGATGAAATGTCTATTCGGGACATATCAAAAAGATGAAGGTACAATTTTCTTGGAAGGAAAAGAGATTAACTTTTCTGGACCAAAAGAAGCACTTGAAAATGGTATTGCCATGGTACACCAGGAATTGAATCAATGTCTTGAAAGAAATGTTAAAGATAACCTATTCTTGGGACGTTATCCTACAAATGCTTTTGGCGTAGTAGATGAAGATCGAATGAAAAAGAAATCATCTGAGCTTTTTAGAAAGCTTGGTATGACAGTGAATTTAGATACACCAATGCGTAATATGTCTGTTTCGCAAAGACAGATGTGTGAAATTGCCAGAGCAATTTCATATAATTCAAAGGTTATCGTACTTGATGAGCCTACATCTTCTTTGATGACACAAGAAGTTAATAAATTGTTTGATATGATGCGTATGTTGAAAAAACAAGGTATTTCGCTAATTTATATTTCTCATAAAATGGATGAAATTTTTGAAATTTGCGATGAAGTATCAGTTCTAAGAGATGGAAAAATGGTTATGACAAAACCTACTTCAGAAACCAACATGAATGAGTTGATTGCAGCCATGGTAGGTCGTTCATTGGATAACCGATTCCCACCTGTTGATAATGCTCCTGGAGAACCAATGTTATCTATTCAACATGTATCAACAAAATATGAGCCATACTTAAAAGATATTACATTTGACGTTAAAAAAGGTGAGATTTTCGGTCTATATGGTTTGGTAGGAGCTGGACGTACAGAGTTGTTAGAAACGATTTTCGGTATCCGTACTAGAGCCTCAGGTCGTGTTTATTTTGACAATAAATTAATGAACTTTAATAGTGCTAAAGAAGCAATTGAACATGGTTTTGCCCTGATTACTGAAGAGCGTAAAGCAAATGGATTGTTCTTAAAGTGTGATTTAACATTCAATACAACGATTGCGAATTTACCTTCTTATATGAGCAAGGTAGCACTTTCTGATAATAAGATGATTCAAGCTACGAATAAAGAAATCAAAACCATGAGAACTAAGTGTATGGGACCAAATGATGCGATTACAAGTCTATCTGGTGGTAACCAACAAAAAGTTATCTTCGGTAAATGGTTAGAGAGATCACCAAACGTATTCATGATGGATGAACCTACACGTGGTATTGACGTAGGTGCTAAATATGAAATTTACGAATTGATCATCAAAATGGCTAAACAAGGAAAAACTATTATTGTAGTTTCAAGTGAAATGCCAGAAATCTTAGGTATTACAAATCGTATTGGCGTTATGTCAAATGGACGCTTAGCCGGAATTGTAAATACAAAAGATACTAACCAGGAAGAGTTGTTAAGACTCAGTGCAAAATACCTATAAAGGAGATAATTATGACAAATACAGTTACAAATATTCTTAGTCATGATGAAGAGCTTGCACTACGTAAACCTATTGAGGATTATGTAGGAAAGATCCAAGCTGAAATTGATGAACTAAGAGAAGAAGGAACAAATAAAGTATTGGAATATTCTGAAGAAATCGAGGTTCTAAAGAGAGATAAAATTTATACTAAAAGCGAAAAAGAAGCTCGTATTTCAGAATTAAATGGTAAATTACAAAAAGCCAAAGAAATCGAGGCTAAAAACAAACAGCCAATCAATGATAAAATTGCAGTAGCTGAAAAATATTTAAAGGATCACTATCAAACAGATTACTACAACAAAGTTGTTGAAAGTAATAAGTATGAGGTTCAAAAAGCTAAGGCAGACTATGATAAAAAATTAAAAGAATTAGAAAAAGAACACAAAGATATTTTATCAGGTCTTAGTGATAAAGAAGAAATTAAAGAAGAGAACTTTATTTATAAGAACCGTTTATTCGATGCAAAACTTGAATATACTAAAAATATGCAAGAGGCAAAAGATCGTAAACATGATGCGTTTACATTTGAATATCACTTAATTGACTTATTGAAGATGTCAAATTTCTCGTTTGCAGAAAAACAAGCTCAAAAAATTGAAAACTACAAGTACTCATTTAATACTCGTGATTTTTTATTGAAAAATGGTTTGTATATTGCGATTATTTTAGTATTCATTTTCTTATGTATCATTACACCAATTAAGAAGAATGGTTTACAACTTTTTACTGTTAATAACATTTTAAGTATTATGCAACAAGCATCTCCAAGAATGTTCTTGGCATTAGGTGTATCTGGTTTAATTATGTTAGCTGGTACTGACTTGTCTGTTGGACGTATGGTTGGTATGGGTATGACAGCTGCAACAATTATTATGCACAATGGGCCTAACACGGGTTCAGTATTCGGTCATGTATTTGACTTCTCAACTATGCCGGTTGGCGGAAGAATTCTTTTAGCATTAGTTGTTTGTGTTGTGTTATGTACAATGTTTACAACGATTGCCGGTTTCTTTGCGGCTAAATTTAAAATGCACCCATTCATTTCCACAATGGCTAATATGTTAGTTATCTTTGGTTTGGTAACTTATTCAACAAAAGGTGTGTCTTTTGGTGGTATTGATCAATCTATCCCAGGAAAGATTATTCCTAAAGTTGGTGGCTTCCCAACAATTATTTTGTGGGCAGTAGCTGCAGTTGTGATTGTTTGGTTCATTTGGAATAAAACAAAATTTGGTAAAAACTTATATGCCGTAGGTGGAAACCCAGAAGCTGCTTCTGTATCTGGTATTTCAGTGTTTAAGGTTACTCTTGGTGCCTTTATGTTGGCAGGAATCTTATACGGATTTGGTTCTTGGTTAGAATGTATTCGTATGATTGGTTCTGGTTCAGCTGCGTATGGACAAGGATGGGAAATGGATGCAATCGCTGCCTGTGTAGTAGGTGGTGTATCATTTACTGGTGGTATCGGTAAAATTTCTGGTGTAGTAGTTGGTGTATTGATCTTTACTGCATTAACTTATTCATTGACAATTCTTGGTATCGATACTAACTTACAGTTCGTATTCTCAGGAATTATCATTCTTATCGCCGTAACTCTTGACTGCTTGAAATACGTACGTAAAAACTAATTAATTAAAAAACTCTTAGTTTTCGCTAAGAGTTTTCTTTATGTTTTCTACATCTTCTTTAGTCGCAAGACCAACTTGGAAGGCACTTGCACTACCACAACACAAACCATTGATGAATGCTTTATCATAGTCGGTTGTTTCTAAATATCCTGCAAGGAAACCTGCAACCATCGAATCACCAGCACCAACAGAATTCACTACTTCTCCTTTTGGTGCTTTACTTTGAATCACTTCATTATTATCACTTACAAGAACTGCACCTTGTCCTGCCATAGAAATCAATACGTTTTGAGCACCCATTTCCTGTAGCTTTTTGGCGTAAGGAATGACTTCATCTCGAGTGTTTAATTCGACATTAAAGATTTCACCTAATTCATGATTGTTGGGTTTTATTAAGAAAGGTTTATATTTTAATACTTTTAATAATAGGTTGTTTGTCGCATCGACAACAACTTTTATTTTCTTTTTCTGAACACGCTCCATGATTTGTTCATACATTGTATCTGGTAAAGTACTTGGAATGCTTCCTGAAATGACGAGAATATCTTTTTCTGTTAGATCATCTAATTGATTGAATAATTCTTGAATGTCTTCTGGCTGAATATCAGGCCCCATACCATTGATTTCTGTTTCTTCATCTGATTTCATTTTTACGTTGATTCTAGATAATCCTTTCTTTACATGAATGAAATCTGTTTTAGCTCCATAACTCTCTAATCGATGTTCAATTTCTTCCCCTGTAAAACCTGCCATAAAACCTAGGGCTGTACTTTCGTGTCCAAGATTGGATAGGACAATTGAAACATTAATGCCTTTTCCTCCGGGAAGGATTTCTTCTAATTTTGTTTTATTAATGATACCAGGCTTAAAATGATCGACTTGAATAACGTAGTCTAATGAGGGGTTAAAAGTAATTGTATAAATCATAATGATCTCCTTTTCTTTATCTAATTATAGGATACTCCTTTTATTGTTGTTTCGCAAGTTAAATGTTTTCTAAATAACAGTTGACAATTGAAATAATTCGGTTATTATGTAGATGTAGCTTTCGAAACAACAATTTACAGAGAGAGGAGAATTTTAAAATGAAAGCAAAGGCAGTGCGATTACATGGAGCTAATGATTTAAGATTAGACGAATTTGAATTACCAGAAATTAAGGAAGATGAGATTTTAGTAAAGGTTGTCTCAGACAGTGTTTGTATGTCAACTTACAAATGTGCCATCTTAGGAGTGAATCATAAACGTGTTCATGAAGATGTTGCGGATCATCCAGCTATTATGGGACATGAAATGGCGGGTGATATTGTTAAGGTTGGTGCTAAGCATCAAGATAAATTTAAACCGGGAATGAAGTTTACTTTACAACCAGCATTAAACTATAAAGGAACAATGTGGTCACCTGGTTATTCTTATGAATTTTTTGGTGGAGATACAACTTACTGCATTATTCCAGCTGAAGTAATGGAGCTAGGATGCTTACTTGAATATAAAGGTAAAGCGTATTATGAAGCTAGTTTAGCTGAACCAATGTCATGTTCGATTGGAGCGTTTAATGCAGCTTATCATACACAGATGGGTGTGTATAAACATGAAATGGGAATTAAGAAAGATGGAAAACTTGCGATTCTTGCAGGAGCAGGCCCTATGGGACTGGGCGCATTAACATATGCGTTACATAGAGATATTCGCCCTAAAATGGTAGTGGTTGCGGACGTAAATCAAGAAAGATTAGATCGAGCAGCTCACTTATTCCCGGTTGAAGAAGCGGCAGCTGATGGAATTGAATTGCATTTCGTGAATACAGGAAAGATGGAAGATCCAGCAGCCGGCTTAAAAGAAATTACAGGTGGAACTGGTTTTGATGATGTATTCTGTTATGCACCGGTTGAAGCGGTTGTGGAATTGTCAAGCGCTGTATTAGGTCGTGATGGATGTTTGAATTTCTTTGCGGGACCTACGGACAAACAGTTTAGTGCAAGAATGAATTTTTACGATGTTCACTATAATTCGACACATGTAATGGGAACTACAGGTGGAAATACAGATGATATGATTGAATCTTTACGCTTAACAGCAGAAAATCGTATTGATCCAGCTGTTATGGTTACGCATATTGGTGGTTTGAATGCAGCGGCTGAAACAACATTAAATTTGCCTAAGATTCCAGGCGGAAAGAAGTTGATTTATACGCATTTAAATATGCCATTGGTTGCATTAACAGATTTAAGAGAGATGGGAGAAAAAGATGATCGATATACTGCGTTGGCAGATATCGTAGATGCTCATAAGGGATTGTGGTGTCCTGAAGCAGAAGAATATTTATTGGCTCATTTTGAACAAGAATAGATTTTATTAAACCGAGAATCTTGTGTATACTAAATACAGTAAATACAGGAGGTATTGTATGGAAGTAATGGATCAAAGAAGAAACGAAATTGTAGAGTTTGTGAATGAAAACAAAACGGTAACTTTTACACAATTAAAAGAAAAATTTCCTTCTGTGTCTGAAATGACATTGCGTACTGATTTAAAATATTTAGATCAAGTTAAAAGAATTGTTCGAATTCATGGGGGAGCCAAATCTATGGATGTGGTTTCTGGAAATGATGATGTATTAAAACTTCGTTACGGACGGAATGCAAACGAAAAGAAAGAGATAGCGCAAAAGGCATTATCATTTGTAGAACCAGCTAAGACAATTTTTGTAGATTCAGGCAGTACGACTACATTGTTGGCACATGTTTTAAATAATCAAAATAATATTTTTTATACAAGTGGCTTAACGTGTGCTATAGAGATGGCAAAACTTTCTAAATCGAAAGTGTTTGTGACAGGTGGAAATCTAAATATGCGCAGTTTTAGTGTCAACGGAATGGATGGACTTCGCTGCTTAGAGAAGGTCAACTTTGATGTTGCGTTTATTGGTGTAACTCGTTATGCGAAAGATACGGGGTTTACGTGTGAATCTTTAGAGGATTGTGAGTTAAAGCGAAAGGCAATTGAAAGATCTAAAAAAGTGATTGTGTTAATGGATTCTAGCAAAGTGGAAAGAAAGGGTACATATACAATTTGTGATTTAGATCAAGTGGATGTATTGATCAGTGATTCGTTACTTTCAGATAGTTTTAAACAAGAATGTGAAAAACGAGGACTATCTGTATATTAAAGAAGTCCTAAGAAAGGACAATTATGAAAACAACTCTTCAAAAGCTTGGTAAAAGCTTATCTGCGATGGTTATGCCTAATATTGGTGCTTTTATCGCTTGGGGATTTATAACAGCTTTATTTATTGCGGACGGATGGTTACCAAATGAACAATTGGCATCGATTCAACCATATATGTTGACTTATTTATTACCAGTATTAATTGCGGCAACCGGAGGAAGAATGGTTGGTGGTGATCGTGGACTTGTGATGGGGTCGATTGCGATTATTGGATGTATTGCCGGTGTTGGTGGAACCCAAGGACAACCTATGTTGATGGCAGCTATGGTTATGGGACCATTTTCTGGCTGGGTAATTAAAAGATTTGATCAAATGATGGATGGACATATGCCTGCTGGCTTTGAAATGTTGATCAATAATTTCTCTGTCGGTATTTTAGGTATGTTGATTGCGATATTAGGATACTATATTATTGGCCCTTTTATGACAGGTATTTTGACTGTGTTAACATATGGAGTTGATATACTTGTAAATAAGGGATTGATTCCTTTGGTAGCAATCTTTATTGAACCGGCTAAGGTTTTATTCTTAAACAATGCGATCAACCATGGAATATTTACACCAATTGGAGCTGAACAAGCTGCACAAACAGGCAAATCCATAATGTATATGTTGGAGGCTAATCCAGGTCCTGGTTTAGGTGTACTATTAGCTTATTGGTTATTTGCGAAAGACAAAGCAACGAAAGATTCTGCGCCTGGAGCTATTATTATCCATTTCTTAGGTGGAATTCATGAAATTTATTTTCCATATATTTTGATGAATCCAGTTGTGATCGTTGCTCCAATTTTAGGGAATATTTGTGCAATTGCCTTTTACTCTATTTTCAATATTGGATTGAAAGGTCCATCGAGTCCAGGTTCAATTATTGCCTTCTTGTCTATGGCAGAAAAAGGCTCTGTGTTCATGACAGCATTAGGTGTTTTGATTGCGGCTGGCGTATCATTCTTGGTGGCAAGCCCAATTGTTAAGCTCGCTGGGGAAAAGAATTTGGATGAAGCTAGTAAAAAGATGCAGTCTATGAAAGCTGAAAGTAAAGGAAGAAGTGAAGCTTTATTAGATGTTTCTTTGGTTCGTAAGATCGTATTCGCGTGTGATGCAGGTATGGGATCTAGTGCAATGGGAGCTACTAAATTTAGAAACCGTTTAAAAGGTGTGCGACCAGACTTAACTGTAATTAATACTTCTGTGGATAATATTCCAGTGGATTGTGATGTTGCGGTCGTACAAGAAACTTTGGTAGAGCGTGCAAAAAAATCTGCACCTTTTAAACCTTGCGAAAATAGTTACAATATCAAACTTCTTGGCAGATCCAGCTTTAGATAATTTGTTCTTCCAGTTGTCGACTGGAGATTCGATTATGACAGAAGCAGTTAAGGAAGAGGACGAAATAAAACCGGTTCAAGAAGATGTTATTCAATTGGATGGAATTAAATTAAACCTTCCTTCTGTATCAAAAGAAGAAGCGATTACAGAGGCTGGTAAGTTGTTAAGAGAATTAGGCTATGTGGATGGCGCTTATATACCGGCTATGTTAGAACGTGAAGAATTAGTAACTACATATATTGGTATGGGATTGGCTATTCCTCATGGCACTACACATGGTGATGATGTGATTCATAAAACAGGTATCGTATTGCTTCAATATCCGGATGGAATTCAGTTTGGGGATGAAAAAGCACAGCTTGTTATTGGTATTGCAGGTAAGGGTGGAGAACATATGGAAGTGTTATCTAAAATATGTTTGGCTCTTGAAGATGAGACCGTACTCAATAAAATGAAGACAACGAATGATAAAGAGTGGATATTAAAACAATTATCATAATAAAGAAGGACGAGAAAATTTACTCGTCCTTTAATTTGCTTGCGATTTCATCGATTGAATCTAAGAAATAGATGTTTTGTTGCTGCTTTGGTGTGGATAATTCACAATCAATCATGTGCTGTAGGAATGCTTTTAAATGATCGTAATATCCATTCACATTATAGAAAATGCATGGGCATTCAAGTTGGTACAGTGAAAGTTTTGATAAGATTTCACTGACTTCTTCTAATGTTCCAGTTGCGCCTGGAAAGGCAATGAAAGCATCACCAAGTTCAATCATTATTGTTCTTCGATCGGCAATATCTTTTTCAATGTACAGCTCGGTAAGATTATCCATGTGGACACCTTCATCCACAAACATTTGTGCTTCTACACCAATTACTTTGCCACCCGCATTTAATGTGCTATTGGCTAGTTCTCCCATTAATCCGGTTTTAGATCCACCGAACACTAATGTATGATTGTTTTTGGCAATCCATGTTCCTAATTCTATTATTTTTGTTTTAAAGTCTGGATCATTTCCATAGGCTGATCCTAAATATACTGTAATGTTCATAAACTACCTCCTACAATTAGTTTACATTAAAATTGTACACAAAAAAAGCTTAGCACAAGCTAAGCTTACATGGAAATAAATCCAAATGCGTTCGCAATTGAACTTAATAAAATAATGAATGCGAAAATTGGACATAAGTATTGAATCATGAAATTGAATATTTTCTTACGTTTGAATGAATTTCCATCTTTTGTGATTTCTGCTTCGACTTTTTCTAATCCAATAACTCTTGAAACAAAGATACAAATCGCAATGGCAGCGATTGGCATCATGACTGAGTTTGTCAAGAAATCAAAGAAGTCTAAAAATTGCATTCCGATGATTGTTACGTTTGACAATGGACCATAACCTAAACATGATAGTGTTCCTAACCCAATCATAATAATGCCTAAAATGATTGTAGATTTTTTTCTAGACCAATGTAATTCATCTTGGAATGTGGATACAGCACTTTCGGTTAGCGCAATAGAGCTTGTGATAGCTGCGAATAACACCAACAAGAAGAAAATGATACCGATACCTGTACCTAGTCCCATACTTGCGAATACTTTAGGGATTGTGATGAACATCAAGGATGGTCCAGCTTTTAATGTTTCCATATCTCCACCTGAAAAAGAAAATACAGCTGGAATAATCATCAATCCTGCCATAATCGCAATGGCTGTATCGAAAATTTCTACGTTTTCTGTTGAACCTTCAATGGAAACATCTTTTTTCATATAAGAACCAAATGTGATTAAAATACCCATCGCAATGGATAACGAATAGAACATTTGTCCCATAGCACTTACTACGGTCATCCATGAAAAATTATCAAAATTTGGAATTAAGAAATATTTAACACCTTCAAAAGCGCCGGGTCGACTGATTGAATATCCTGCAATGATTACAGATAGTACGACAAGAACTGGCATCATAAATTTGGATACTCTTTCAATTCCATTTTGAACTCCTGCATAAATGATGGCGAGTGTAAAGAAAGTAAAGAGTATAAAACATATTTCTGTAGATACTCCGTTTGAAATGAAGTTTGGAAAATATGTATCTGTGGCAAGTAATTTTGCATCACCTTTTAAATATTCGAATAAGTACTTGATGACCCAACCTCCGATTACAGAATAATAGGGTACGATCAAGATGGGAATAATGGCATTGATCCATCCGGAAAATGATGCAAACTTTGTCTTTGCGAAAGTATGAAAAGCTCCCACTGGACTTTTCTTTGTCATTCTACCTAATGTCGTTTCGGCTATGATCATTGTATAACCAAAAGTTAAGGCCAGAACAATGTAAATAAGTAGGAAGATTCCTCCTCCGTATTTTGCGGCTAAATAAGGAAACCGCCAAATGTTACCAAGGCCAACACTGGCTCCAGCGGCAGACAAGACAAATCCTAATTTGCCAGAAAATGTACTACGTTTATTGTGCATAATATAAACACCCTTTCTCAATGATTTAGATTATATCATCTATGAAAGGGTTTACGCAAATTTGTGAAAAAATAATGTTAAGTTTTCTGAAAAATGTGTTTTGAATAAAAAAAGAAGTCCTTTCGGACTTTGTTTGAAAATGGTGACGCGTACGGGATTCGAACCCGTGAATGCATGCGTGAAAGGCATGTGAGTTAACCGTTTCTCCAACGCGCCATGTATATGAGACTCGTCTTTCTTGACAAGTGCTCACTTATATTACTACATGATTTTAATTAATGCAAGTATTTTTTTAAAAAATTTGACAGATTGTTTTAATAGTATATAATGTGAACAGTTAATTAAGTTAACTAAGGAGAAAAATATGATTCGATTATTAGTAGATTCAGCAAGTGATTATACGCAAGAAGAGATTAGAAATAAAAATTTATATTTTGTGCCATTACAAATTCAGATTGAAGGAAAGAATTATTTGGATGGTGTTGATATTGATAAGGAAACGTTTTATGAGAAGATGATGAATTCAAAAGAATTTTTTAAAACATCACAACCATCACCACAAGAATTTTTAGATATCTTCGAAGAAGTGAAGAAGAAACAAGAGACATTGATTTGTTTATCTTTATCGAGTAAGCTAAGTGGAACATATCAGAGTGCTTGTCTGGCAAAAGACATGGTGGATTATGAAAATATCTATATTGTAGATACATTAACTGCGGTTGCTGGAATTCGCTTACTATGTGAAGTGGCAATAAACTGGATTGATGAAAAAAGAAGTGTTGAAAATATTGTATCTGGCTTAGAAGAACTAAAAGAGCATGTGCATATTTATGCGGGTTTAGATACATTGGAATATTTGGCTAAGGGTGGAAGAATTTCTAAGACAGCAGCGGCTATTGGAACTTTAGCAAGTATTAAACCAATTATTTGTGTAGACCATGGAGAAGTTGTGGTTGCCGGTAAGACACGTGGTGTAAATAAGGCAACGAGTGTTGTATGTGAAAAGATGCAGTCAGATATTGTTGATACATTGTATCCAGTTTATACATTGTATTCATATGGTTTAGAGAATGTTGAAAAATTAGAATCAAAACTGGATTTAGATGTGAATCGTGTTCGTATTGGTTCAACAATTGGAGTTCATATTGGACCAAATGCATTTGGTGTTTGTTTCGTATCTAAACTATAGTTAACTTGTGAAGGTGTATGCATTTTAGTATAATGGATATACGGATTGACAAGGAGAGTTTTTGATAATATGAAAACAACATTAATTATTATGGCGGCTGGAATTGGTTCTCGTTTTGGTGGTGGAATCAAACAGTTAGCTAAAATGGGGCCAAATGGTGAAATCATTATGGATTACTCAATTTATGATGCCAAAGAGGCTGGCTTTGATAAAGTCGTGTTTATTATTCGTAAGGATATTGAAAAGGAATTTAAAGAAGTAATAGGTAATCGTATCCAAAATTATATGGATGTAGAATATGTATTCCAAGATATTAATGATTTACCAGAAGGATTTACTTGTCCTGAAGGTCGTACAAAACCTTGGGGAACAGGGCAGGCTGTACTATGTGCGAAAAGTGTTGTAGATACACCATATGTGATTATTAATGCGGATGATTATTATGGAAAAGAAGCATTTGTGAAGTTACATGATTTCCTGGTTGAACATGCGAAAATGGGAAAAGAATTTGACATGGGCATGGCTGGATTCATTTTAAAGAACACTTTAAGTGAGAATGGAACTGTAACTCGTGGTGTATGTAAAGTGGATGATAATAATTTATTAAAAGAAGTTTATGAAACAACTGGAATCAAGGCTGAAGGGGATAAAATCGTATGTGATAATCCGGAAGTAGAGGCTTGGGCAAAACCAGAAAGTAATGTTTCTATGAATATGTGGGCTGGGTATCCAGATTTCTTAGACTATTTAGAAAAGGATTTTAGTACGTTCTTATCAAACATTTCAGATAATCCGATGAAGAAGGAATATTTGCTTCCAAATATTGTGGCTGAATTATTGAGGGAAGATCGTATCAATGTGAAGGTACTTGAAACGCATGATAAATGGTTTGGTGTAACATATGCTGAAGATAAGGAATATGTACAAAATGCCTTTAAACAATTGATTGAAGATGGTGTATATCCTGAAAAATTATGGAAATAGGACGATTTGTCCTATTTCAGACTGTTGACAAAGTGACTGTCGACAGTCTTTTTAAAATGCTTATCATAAATATCGTGTTTGGAATCAATTCTATGCGCAAG
>ERZ827478.872-NODE-872-length-26003-cov-3.122938_pt1 | contig 26003 bp, 28 predicted proteins | sample MGYA00519705_ERZ827478 | MGnify/ENA primary metagenome ERZ827478 (study PRJEB31778, sample SAMEA3449318) | human gut metagenome | biome: human gut; feature: human-associated habitat; material: faeces | place: United Kingdom | collected 2010/2012 ... | reverse complement strand
TGTTTGTCTGCTATTTCCCGCAGCTGGTGCAGGGCCCGATCAACCGCTTTGCCGATCTGCAGCCGCAGCTCACGGAGGGCAATGATTTTTCGTGGGATAATATCCAGCATGGGTTCCTGCGCATGCTCTATGGCGTGCTGAAAAAGGCGATGATCGCAGATACGCTTGCACCGATCGTGGCGAAGATCTACGGCGGTTACGCGGCCTACCCCGGCATCATCTGCTTTCTGGGTGCGGCACTCTACTGCATCCAGCTTTACTGCGACTTTTCCGGCGGCATCGACCTGATGATGGGCATCTCCCGCCTGTTCGGCATCTCCATGCAGGAGAATTTCTGCCGCCCCTATTTTTCCGTCAGCCTTTCCGATTTTTGGCGGCGCTGGCATATCTCACTGGGCGAGTGGATGAAGGACTACCTGTTCTATCCGCTGGCACTTTCCAAGCCTTTCGGCAGGCTCGCGCAGTTCTGCCGCCGCCATATGCCGCTGGATGCCGCAAAGTGTATCGTGCCGAGTCTGTGCACGTTCCTCGTGTTTCTCGCAGTCGGCGTCTGGCAGGGGCCCGGCATGGCCAACATTGCCTATGGCCTGTGGAACGGTTTCTGGATGTCCCTCGCCATGTTCCGTGCGCCGATCCGGAAGCATCTCCGGCTTTCTCCGGAGGACCCGAAAAAAGGAGCGCTGGTCTGGGGCGTCGTCCGCACGAATCTGCTGGTCATCATCGGCAGGTACTTCTCAAATGCGTCTTCGCTGCGTTCTGCGCTCGGGATGCTGAAGCAGACGGTGCTGCACTTCGGTGTGACCCGCGTCCATGCTGCCCTGTTTACGGAGCTGGGCTTCTCGCTGTCCGTGCTCTGGAAGGTCGTCCCCATGCTCGGCGTGGTCTTTGCCGTCAGTTTCGCCGCCGAGCGGGGGACCGACGTTGCCCGCTGGCTCTGCGAGCGAAAGTGGCTCGTGCAGTTCCTGATCCTGTTTGCGGCGCTGTTGACGGTCGTGCTGTTTGTCTATGGAAACGCCGGCTATACACCCATTGCTTATGTCTATGAAAATGTCTGAGGTGATCCTGCTTGCGTGGTAAAAAATGGCTTCTGACTGTCGTCTGCGCGCTGCTGCTGGTCGGCGTCGTCTGCGTCCTGGGCAATTGGCTCATTGATCCTTTCGGCGTTTTTGAGGCCTCTCCGCTGCAGTGGGATTCCTATGCGCAGACGCTCAATCCGCGCGGCAGCAAGGTGCGCTATATTTCCGAGCGGCCCGGCGAATACGATTCGTTTGTAGTCGGATCGTCCTCTGCCGCATCCTATCTGCCGGAAACGTTGGAGCGGTATTACGGCGGCAGCTTCTATAACATGTTCCACTACGGAGCGGACACTGACTATGACCGCGAGCTGGTCCGCTATCTGCTGGAGCAGGGCGAGGTCAAGCGGATCGTCCTTGTGCTCGGGCTGAGCGATGCCTATGCTCTGCACAGTAAAACGGAGGGCCTGACCGCCGTGCCCGATTACCGGGTGAGCGGGGAAAACGAAGCGGCCTACAAGCTCCGCTTCCTGTTTGCAAGCCCTTCCTTTGCGATGGAAAAGCTGTCCTCCCTCCGGAAGGACACGGAAATGCCGCAGACCTTTGACGTCTTTCTGCCGGAAAGCGGGACCTATGACAAGCGGCTGCGCGACGTGGAACCCATCGGCAGCCTGCAGGACTATCTTACGCTCCACGGTGAGGACTACCTTTCAGAGACGGCCGATACAACGCTCCCTGACATCGAGCGCTGTGCCGGGAATGTCGCCGCGATCCGCGAAATGTGCGGCGAAGCGGGGACGGAGCTGACCGTCATTCTCACCCCGTTCTGCCGGGAGCAGATCGAGCAGTACGACAATGCCGCCCTGAATGCATTCTATCAGGCGCTCTCGGACGTGACGGACTATTGGAATTTCTCGATCACACCGCTGACCTATGACGAACGATTCTTCTATGACGTAACACATACGCGAAATGCTGCTGCCAACCTCGTACTGGCGCGGATCGCCGGGGATGAGAGCGTCGGTCTGCCCGATGCCTTCGGGGCCTATTGCCGGCAGGGAGAGTCAACGGATGCAGCGCAGCTGAAGAAAGCCGCCGGGGAAAGCGCTTATCTTCAAAACGGCAGCGCGACCGTCCCGATCCTGCTGTATCACCATCTCGACCCGGATCAGCCGGAAAGCGAGACCACCTTGCACCCCGAGACGTTTGAGCGGCAGATGCGCCTGCTGAAGGAGCAGGGCTATACGCCGATCTCATTTGATGAGCTGATCGCGTTTGTGGAGCAGGGAACGCCGCTTCCGGAAAAGCCGGTCATGATCACGTTTGACGACGGCTATACCAGCAACGCAGTCTATGCCTATCCCGTTCTGCGGGAGCTTGGCTTCCATGCGTCGATCTTTGCCATTGGCTGCTCGATCGGGCATGACCGCTATTACAAGGATACGCAGTACAGCCTGACGCCTCACTTCGGTCAGACTGAGATCACAGAAATGCTGGACTCCGGCCTCATTTCCATCGGCTCTCATACCTACGACATGCATCAGTGGCCGCCCTATGAGACCGTGAAGCCCGCGCGGGAGAATATGCTGCCGCTGCCCGGCGAATCCGAGACGGAATATATCGACGCTGTGCGGAACGATGCGGCGCATGAGGCGGAGACGTTTGCGGCGTTCGGCATTCCCAAGCCCGATGTGATCGCGTTCCCCGAGGGCATGCATACCACGCTGACCGATGTTGTGCTGCGCGAATGCGGCTACAAGGTCACCCTGACGACGGACGAAAGCCGCGTGAACACCGTTGTGGTCGGCCTGCCGCAGACGCTGATCGATCTCGGCCGCATGACCGTTCTGCCGGGCATGACGGACGAGCAGCTCCTGCAGTATCTGAACGAGCGGGCAAACTAGAGAACAAAGCCTTTTCCCGGGCCCGCCGTGCATGCGCACGGCGGGTTTTGCTGCATTTTCGGGAAGAAAACCCGTATTCTGTGGTTGAAAAGTCCGGTTCCCGGTGGTACAATAAGAAAAAGAGGCTGCTGTGAGGCGGCTTTTTGAAGCAGGGGAGGTTAGGCAATACTAACTTACTCCTACAGCATAGAAAGGGGAATGCCCCATGCAAACAAAGGAAACGATCACGCTCTCCGGCGTGCCGGAGACGATGTTGCAGACGGTCTATGCCCGCGCCAAGGAGAGCAGCGGGCGCGGTGCGATCCGCGACCGCAAGGCCGAGGAGACCATCGGCGGCCTGCAATATGATTTCTCCCTGGCGGACCGGGACAAAGCCATGCACAGCGGCGTCATTGCCCGCACCATCGTGCTGGACCGGCTGACCGGCGCGTGGCTGCAGGAGCATCCGGGCGGTACGGTCGTCAACGTCGCCTGCGGGCTGGACACGCGGTGCTACCGGATGGAGGGCTATGGCCGCTGGTATAACCTTGACCTGCCGGAGACCATTGCCGTCCGGCAGAGGCTTTTGCCGGAAAATGGTGCGATCTCGCAGATCGCCATGTCCGCCATGGACGACTGGGGCGGGTGCATCGCTGAGCAGGATACCCCGGCACTGGTCATCATCGAGGGCCTGACGATGTATCTGACGGAGACAGACGTGCAGCGCATATTTTCCGTGATCGCCGGGCGCTTCCAAAGCGCGACCGTACTGGCCGAGACGATGAATCCCATGGTCGTCAAGCGCTTCCGGGAAAAGTCGATCGAGGGCAGCCATGCAAAATTCACCTGGGGCGTGAAGAACGGCGCGGCGTTGGCCGCGCTGCTGCCGGAGTTCCGCCTGCTGGAGGAGCACAGCCTGACGGAGGGCATGGCGGAGTTTGTGCCCGTTTATAAGCTGCTGGGCAAAATACCGGCCATCCGCAATATTTCTAACAAGATCATCGTTCTGGAGAGGAAGTGAGGTAGCATGTCTTTCTTTGATAATACCCGCAAGCCGGACGGCCTGGGCGGAAAGCTCATGGTCTCCCTGATGAATGTCGGCCATCGCTCGCTGGCGCACTGGGGCATGCGGTTCCTGCCGCTTTCGCCGGATGCCCGTGTGCTGGACTGCGGCTGCGGCGGCGGAGCGAATCTGAAAAAGCTCCTGAAGCGGTGCCCGCAGGGTATCGTCAAGGGCATAGACTATTCTGCCGTCAGCGTCGAAAAGTCGCGCAAGCTCAATGATGCCGCCATCCGTGAGGGACGCTGCGTGGTCTGGCAGGGCAGTGTGGCTGAGATGATCTTTGCGGCCTCGTGGTTCGACGCTGTCACGGCGTTTGAGACCGTTTATTTCTGGCCTGATCTGCCGCAGTGCTTCCGCGAGGTCTTCCGTGTGCTGAAGCCGGGCGGGGTATTTTTCCTCTGCAATGAATCCAGCGGCGACACGGACAAGGACGAGAAATGGACCGAGCGGATCAAGGGCATGACGATCTACCGCGATGTGCAGCTGCAGGCTGCGCTGGAGCAGGCGGGCTTCCATGACATCGAGATCCATAAGAACGAAAAGGGCTGGCTGTGCATGCTGGCCCGGAAATAGCTGTGCGCCGTCCCCCAAATGGAGCATGCGGAGCCTGTGATGCCGGAATTATACCGGCGAGGCGTTTTTCACGGACGAGAAACCAGACTGAGGGAGGGACGGATATGTCCAAAAAGGCAACGGAATTCCAGAAAAAAGAAATGAGCAAAATGTACCGCGGCAAGGAGATCTTCAAGCCGCTGAACACCGGCTGGGTCGACGAGCACGTCGCCTGTGTGCGAGAGTGGGTGGCAAATATCTTCTTCTACTGCAAGGGCGACACGACCATCATGATCGACGCCGGGTATAACTACGGCCGGCTCGAGGAAAAGATGGGCTGGCTCGGCATAGACCCGAGTTCTATCCGGCATATCCTCATCACGCATCAGGACACGGATCACGTCGGCGCGGTCGAAGCGGACAGCCCCGGCCTGTTCCGGAAGGCGAAGCTGTATGTCGGCGAGACCGAGAACCGCTATCTGACGGGCGAGGTGCGCCGCAAGGTGATCTATCATCTCTACAAGCTGCCGCAGGTCACCATCCGCAATGAGAAGGTCCTGCTGCACGACGGCGAGGCCTTTGAGATCGACGGCATCCGCATCGAGTGCTTCCTCGTTCCCGGTCATACCTGGGGCCACATGGTCTATCTCATCGACGGGAAGTATCTGTTCACGGGCGATACGATCTGGCTCGGAGCGGACGGCGGCTACAGCTTCATCTCCGCGCTGGCGGAGGATAACCGGCTGGCGGTGCGTTCGCTGGCAGAGCTGGAGACAAAGCTCGAAGCGCGGAAGCTGCACCCGATGTTCCTCACCGGCCACACCGGCTGGACGGACAACTTCACCTTTGCCTTTGCGCATAAGGACAAGCTCTGCTCACCGTTCAAAAAGAGAGTGCACGACCCTTCCGCGCCCTATGATGCCTACGATGAGTCGGACGACACGGAGGAGCGGTCAAAGAGCGGCTATCTGAAGGGAGTCGGGCGATGAAGGACAACGAGCTGCAATTTGAGCGGAGCTGCCATGTGCTGTACTCCGGTCCCTGCAAAAAAGAAATTCGCGCACGGATCGCGCAGCACTATCCGGAGGCGGAGCGCGAGGCGGTCTGGGAGCGGGTCCAGCGGCAATATGTTGATTTTCTCTCCGACTGGCGCACCGACCTCGGCGGGAAGAAGAACTTCCACAACGGCAGCGGCGGCACCTATGACTGCATCGCCATCCTGAGCTATTATGTCGTGTGCAGGGATGTCACGTCCTTTCGCGAGATCGAGGAGATGGAGGAGGCTCTGGTCCTGCCTGCTTTCCGCAAGCTGAAATTCGTGGACTGCAACAAGCCGTTTTTCAAAAGACTGATGCATCGCGCCTTCTTAACGGCAAAGGGGCGCTGCGACAAATGGCACGATTACGAAATGACGGTCGCGCCCTACGAGAAGGACAAGCCGATCTATTATGAATTTACGGCCTGCCCTGCGGCGGAATTTGCCATCCGCAACGGGCTGACGGATATCATGCCCGCCCTGTGCAACGTGGATTATGCGGCCATGGAGCTGATCGGCGCGAAGCTGGTGCGGACGACGACCTGCGCAAACGGCTGTAAATGCGACTATACCATCTGCGGCAGCCGGGACCCATATCTGAAGGACCATCCCGAATACCGCGACGAGGCGGGCTACCGGCGGAATCGGTAGATGCATTTTGCGTTCGGCAGCGCTGAGGATCATGAAGTGAGGGCAATCTATGAACTACAAAATTGAGAAAAATACCGTACAGGAGACCCTGATCATCCCGCTCTATGCGCGGAAAATGTGCACGGAGCTGTATCCGAATCTTTACCGGGACGAGACGGCCGTCCGCCTGTTCGGGGAGATCGACTATGATTTTTCTGCGCTGGAGAAAAAGTCCCGGAGCCTGATGCAGCGCTTCGGTTTTCTGGAGGTCGCCATGCGCCAGAACGATCTGGCCATTGAGGTGCGGGACTATCTGCGCGCGCACCCGAATGCGGCCGTTGTGAACCTCGGCTGCGGGCTGGATGCGACCGGCCGCAGCTGCGACAACGGCAGCTGTAAGCTTTACAATCTGGATTTCCCGGATGTCATCCGCGTGCGCGATGAGCTGCTGCCCGCCGGGCCGCGGGAGGAGAACATCCCGTGCGACCTGAACGACACGGCGTGGTTCGACCGCATCGACGCCTCCGGCGGCGCGATATTCTTTGCGGCGGGCGTGTTCTATTATTTTCTGAGGGAGCAGGTCCGGGCGCTCGTGCAGCGCATGGCGGCGGCCTTCCCCGGCGGCGTGCTGGTCTTTGACGCGGCCAACGAAAAGGCCGTCCGGCTGATGCTGAAAACATGGATCCGGGATGCGAAGATCAAGGACGTCGGCGCGTATTTTGCCGTTGCGGATGCCAAAGCCGAGCTTGGCCCGTGGGACAGCCGCCTGCAGATCTCCAGCCGGGGCTATATGCTGGGCTACCACGATCTGAAGGACCCGTCCGTCAGCGGCTTTTTCCGCTTCCTTGCACGGGTCGGCGACCGCAGCATGAACATGCAGATCGTCAGGATCGGCTTTGGAGGCGAAATATGAAATACATCGGGAAGCCCCTGGGAATGTGGGCGCTATTTGCAGGGTCGTTCCGCAGACAGCTGACGGTCGTGTTCGGCTATGACGCCGCGGCGGCAAAGGAGATCATGAAAAGGGCGAAGCCGCAGTACCGGAAGCTCATTGCGAAGCTGCCCGCGTTTGAAAAGGCCGACCGGTTTCAGATGAACATCGTCAACTGCGCCATGCTCGGCGCGTTCATCTGCTCCATGCCGGAGCGTCCGGATGTGGAGCGCCTGACGGTCTATTATGCCGACGCGATGATGACAAAGCCGATGAAATGGTTTTGCCGCAAGAGCGGAAAAAAGAAATTCACGGAAAAGGACATCGCGGGGATGCAGGCCACAGCCGCGCTGAAGGCGGCGGACCGCAACCCGTATTCTTGGAACATGGAATACTATGCCTACCCCGACGGCAGCGGCTATGAGGCGCGCTTTACGCAGTGCGGCATCTGCACGCTGATGCAGGAGCTGGGGCTTTATGACCTGACGCCGGCCCTCTGCCACCTGGACTACACCATGGCCGAGGCGGGTGAAACGGCGGATTTCGTGCGAGAGTATACGCTCGCCTCCGGCGGGCCGTACTGCGACTGCGGCTACAGGAGGAAAACCAGATGAGTCATTTTCATTCGATCGGAATATCGGAAAAGCTCGATGTGCCGCGGATCCGGAAGCTGCTGACGATCGGTGCGTCCCTGCTGCATCTTGCGGGGGATCTGATCCTCGGCTGGGGCACGGAGCAGGAATCGCCGACGGGAATTCTGCGGATGCTCTCTGCCTGCACCGGCACGTCCGACGGCGGCATGGTGGCGCAGGTCTATGTGCAGAAATATCCCGGTGAGACCGGGGACTCGTGCTGATCTCCACCGGCGGGCTGGACGCGAATACCATCAAGAGCCTGAAAAGGCAATCCTTCTTTGCGCCGCTGGCACTGTGGTACCTGAAGCACTGCAACTATGAACAGCTGAAGCCGAAGCTCATCCGGCTCGGCATGAGCCATCTTCGCGGCGAAGGTCCCGAGGAGGCCGCCTATGCGCAGGATATGTTCGAGACGATCTTCCGGGACTACAGGCAGGAGAAGGACGACTACTTTTCCGAAAAAATGCAGCGGGCCCTCATCCGCCTGATGCACGAGCCGCGCATCGCCTATGTCTCCGGCGGCCATCTGACCACGGTCCTGCAGGCAGAAAAATTCATCGAAATCCGGGCGTTCCTGCCGTCACTGGGGAGTAACGCAGACAGGAGGGAATGACAGTGATCGACATCATCTACCACGACGGCGCTTCGGCGGCGCCGGATCAGGCCGGGCAGAGCGGCGGCTTTGCGCAGGCGGACGGAAACGGCGAGATCCACTGCTATTCGTGGCTGGACGGCGTGAGCGCCATGCTGATGCGGCTCGAAATGGAGTCCTATACAGAGCTTCGCACGCAGAAGGGCCTGCTGGAGCTCAATTTCTGCGCCAACGGCCGCTTTGAAACGCGCTTCTCCCTGCGGGACCATGTGCTGCTGAAGCCGGGCGACATGGCCATCAGCTGCTATGACGGCGTGCATGGCTCGCGTTCCGCTGGGCTATTATGAGGGCATCTGCCTTGAGGTCGATCCGGAGCGCGCCCGGCGCTGGGTCGAGCGCAATGCCCCGGCCTTCCGTGTCGATTTTTCCGCTCTGCAGCAGAATCTGCTGGGCGACAAGTGGTATCGCTGCAGCCCGGCGGGCCCGCGCTGCGAGCATGTGTTCCGGGAGCTGTATGAGAGCGCCGCCTATCTGGACCCTGCGTTCCTGCGGCTCAAGGTGCTGGAGCTCCTGATGCTGCTCAGCAGCATCCCGCGCGGGGCCGGGACGGATGCCTACTGCTCGGCCCGGCAGGCGGAGCTGATCCGCCATATCCGAGACCATCTGCTGACGGACCGCGAGGGCTATACCTCGCTTTCCCGGCTGGCGGCGGAGCACGAGATGTCCGTATCGCACCTGCAGAAGCTGTTCAAGCAAATTTACGGTGTGCCGGTCTATCACTACATCAAGGAATACCGGCTCGAGCAGGCGGCGGTCGAGCTCGTGCGCAGCGCAAGGCCCGTGACGGAGATCGCGCAGGATGCGGGCTATGACAATGCCAGCAAATTTTCGGCCTGCTTCAAGGAGCGCTACGGCGTGACACCGTCGCAGTACCGCACGGATGCAAAGGCAAAACAGAGCATCGGAACCAAAACGGAGTAGTCTGCGAGACGGAAATATGGTAGAGTATGCACTGGTTAGAGAACACTAACCAAGACAGCCCACGCAATTGCATCTTCGGCCTTCGCCGGAGCCCAGTCGAATGCTCTCGATGAATTGTGCGGTGCTGTCCGATATAACCTGGAGGTGCATCATGAAAAAGAGAATTGCAGCAATCGTGTTATGTGTGTTCTGCCTGCTGGCCATTGCGGGCTGCTCACAGAGCAAGCCGGATGCGGAGACCGCGCAGCCCACTGCGGCGCAGGAGACCGGCGACTATCTGACGACCATCAGCGGGACCTATGAGGAGCTGTTCCCGCAGCTGGCCAAGGCGGAGTACCGCGACCTGTGGATCGATGCCACGACGCCGCTCGTCGGCGCGGAGAACGCCGAGACCGCGACGGATACGCTGCTTGCCATGTGCATGGCAGAGCCCTACGGCCCGGAGGCTTCCGAAAAGTATGCGGCGGACCCCGAGAGCATGGCGTTCAACTGCTATTTCCGCGGCGGCGTGGACCGCTTCGTCATGGACGGCCACACCATTTCCGGTCTGGACGCGCAGGGCAATGAGGTCTTCTCCCATACCTATCACAAGCTCGACGAGGAAAATGAGAACGGCTTCCTGTTCTACCAGAGCGACGACGCGGATTCCGGCGACTTTACCTACTTCGCCTTCTCCCCGGACACGATGGAGACGACCTATCATCTGGAGTTCCGCTATGCCGAGGACCTCAGTGACCTGCAGAGTTGGTTCGAGGGCAATTATGCCTACTGGAACGCCGCTGCGATCGCCGTGGACTACGATCAGGAGAGCATGAAGAACGTGATCGAGCTGTTCGTGACGGAGAACCTGACCGAAGCGGAGTAAAGAGGAAGCTCAGCGCACCCGTTTTCCGGCGGGTGCGCTGAAAACCACGATTAACGATTACAGAAAAAAGGAGGGGAAAACCATTGAAGAAACGATCGGATCTGTCGCGGCTGATGGAGTATGCCGGGGGGCATCGGGTCTTTACCTATGTCTCCTGGGTCCTGTCGGCCCTGAGCGCGCTGGTGGCGCTGGTCCCGTTTTTGTACATCTGGATGATCCTGCGCGATGTGCTGAATGCTGCGCCGGATTATTCCCGGGCGGTCAACATCCCGCATTACGGCTGGATGGCGGTGCTGTTTGCTGCGCTGTCGTATCTCATCTATGTCTGCGCGCTGCTGTGCTCCCATCTGTCGGCCTTTCGCGTGGCGACGAACCTGCGGCTCGCCGTTTCGGAGCATCTTGCCCGGCTGCCGCTGGGCTTTACGGAGCGCTACGGCAGCGGCAAGCTCCGCAAGGTCATTCAGGAGAGCACCGGCGCGGCGGAGACCTATCTTGCCCATCAGCTGCCGGATCAGTATGCCGCCATGGCCACGCCGGTCGGCCTGCTGGTGCTGCTGTTCGTCTTTGACTGGCGGCTGGGCCTGCTGAGCCTTGTGCCGGTGGCCCTCGGCTTTGTGATCATGTCGGCCATGACCGGCAAGCGCATGGCGGAGAAAATGCGCCAGTACGGCAATGCCCTTGCCGCCATGTCCGGCGAGGCCGTGGAATATGTCCGCGGCATTCCGGTCGTTAAGACGTTCGGTCAGTCCGTGTTTTCGTTCAAAAAGTTCAAGGCGACGATCGACGAATATGAAAAGTGGGTCATTGCCTACACGAAAGAGCTGCGGATGCCGATGCTCTTCTATACGGCGGCCATCAACGGCGTGTTTGCCTTCCTCATCGCGGGCGGCCTGCTGCTGACGAGAAACGGCGTTACCCCGGAATTCCTGCTGAATCTGCTGTTTTATATCATCATCACGCCGGTCATCTCGCTGACGCTGACGAAGATCATGTATATGAGCGAGAACAAGATGATCGTGGCCGATGCGCTGAGCCGCATCGACTCCGTGCTGGACGAGGCGCCTGTGTCCGTGAGTGAAAAGCCGCAGCACCCGAAGGACAGCTCGATCGCCCTGCATGATGTGCGGTTCAGCTATGACGGCAGGACGGACGTGATCCGCGGCGTTTCCATGGACATCCGCCCGGGACAGGCCGTGGCGCTCGTCGGCCCGTCCGGCGGCGGCAAGTCCACGCTGGCAAGCCTCATCTGCCGCTTCTTCGACGTGGGCAGCGGCAGCATCTGCGTCGGCGGCGCGGACGTGCGCGATATCCCGAAGGAAGAGCTGATGGACACGGTCTCATTCGTGTTCCAGAACAGCCGCCTGCTCAAGGGCAGCATCCTGGACAACGTCAAGCTGGGCAGGCCCGACGCCACGGAGGCAGAGGCGCTTTCCGCCCTGCGGGCTGCGCAGTGCATGGATATTATCGAAAAATTCCCGGACGGCATCCATACCGTCATCGGCTCGAAGGGCGTGTATCTCTCCGGCGGCGAGCAGCAGCGCATTGCCATTGCGCGCGCCATGCTGAAAAATGCCCCCATCCTGATCCTCGATGAGGCCACGGCCTTTGCCGACCCCGACAACGAGGCGAAGGTGCAGGCCGCGTTTGCGGAGCTGGCGAAGGGCAAGACCGTCGTTATGATCGCCCACCGTCTGTCTACCGTTGTGAACGACGACTGTATCTATGTGGTGCAGGACGGCAGGATCGCCGAGGCGGGCACGAAGGGCGACCTCTGCGCCCGGAACGGCCTGTTTGCAAAAATGTGGCAGGACTATCAGTCCTCGGTTCGCTGGAAGGTCGAAAAGGAGGGACCGGCATGCTGAAAAAGATCCAGAGAGCAACGGCAAGCTCCCCGGAGGGCACGCGGGGACTCGTCCGGGGCGTGCTGGCCTGCGCCGCGCAGAACATCGCCTTTATGCTGCCCACGAGCCTGCTGTATGCGCTCGTCCGCGACCTGATGGCGGGCGGCGCAGCGGGAAGGACCGCATTTTATGTCTGCGGCTGCGTTGCCTGCTTTGCCCTGATCCTTCTGACGACGTGGTTCCAGTATAACGGCACCTACTTTACGACCTATCAGGAGAGCGGTATCCGCCGCCTGACGCTCGCCGAGCGCCTGCGCAGACTTCCGCTGTCCTTCTTCGGCAAGCGCGACCTGGCCGACCTGACCAGCACCATCATGGCAGACTGCGAGGTGCTGGAGAAGACCTGCTCGCACTTCATTCCCGGCCTGTTCGGCTCGCTCATCTCCACGGTGCTCATCGCGCTGGGCCTGTTCCTCTTCGACTGGCGCATGGCGCTGGCCGCGCTGTGGGTCATCCCGGTATCTGCGGCCATCGTGCTCTGCAGCTATCGCGTGCAGGACCGCGTGCAGAGCAGGACCATGGCCGTGAAAATGACCTGCGCCGACGGCATTCAGGAGTATATCGAATCGATCCGCGACCTGAAGGCCAGCAATGCAGAGCAGGGCTATCTCGGCGGCCTTTCCCGGAAGATCCGTGCCGTGGAAAAGCAGACGATCGCGGCGGAGCTGACGAACGCCGTGTTCGTGACCTCGGCCGGTACGGTCCTGAAGCTCGGCATCGCCTCCGTGGCGCTGACCGGCTCTGTACTGCTGCTGAGCGGCCGCATCGACGTGCTGACGCTGTTCCTGTTCCTGCTCGTGGCTTCCCGCCTGTATGATCCGATGCAGGGCGCGCTGCAGAATCTGGCGGCTGTCATCGCCATGCGGACGAATGTGGCGCGCATGAATGAGATTCTGGAATACCCGATCCAGACCGGCAGCGAGCAGCTGACCAATCAGGGCTGCGATATCGTGTTTGACCATGTGGGCTTTGCCTACAACTCCGGCGAGACGGTCCTGAAGGACGTGTCCTTCACGGCAAAGCAGGGACAGGTCACGGCCCTCGTCGGTCCGTCCGGCGGCGGCAAGACGACCGTGTCCCGGCTGGCGGCGCGCTTCTGGGACTATCAGAAGGGCAGCATCACGGTCGGCGGCATGGATGTTTCAAAGATCGACCCGGAAAAGCTCATGAGCCTGTATTCCATCGTTTTCCAGGACGTCACGCTGTTTGACAATACCATTCTGGAGAATATCCGCCTCGGCCGCAAGGACGCGACGGATGAGGAGGTCCTCGCGGCGGCAAAGCTTGCCAACTGCGACGAATTTGCCGAAAAGCTCCCGGACAAGTGGAACACCGACATCGGCGAAAACGGCTGCGCCCTTTCGGGCGGTGAGCGCCAGCGCATTTCCATTGCGCGCGCCTTCCTCAAGGATGCGCCCATCATCCTGCTCGACGAGGCGACGGCCAGTCTGGACGTCGAGAACGAGACGCTCATCCAGACGGCGCTGTCCCGCCTGATCCGCAACAAGACGGTCCTGATCATCGCGCACCGGATGCGTACCGTTGCGGGAGCGGACAAGATCGTCGTGCTGGCTGACGGCGTTGTGGCCGAGCAGGGGAGTCCCAACGAGCTCTATGCGAAGAACGGGCTTTACACCCACATGGTGGACCTGCAGAACGGCAGCCAGAACTGGTCACTTTGATTTACGCAGCACCGCATCCTTGCGGTTTCAGCTTTCACCGAATGCTCTCGCTGAATAATGTGGTGCTGCTTTTTGCTTTTATACGGGTATTGGCATTCCTTGGGGGGGTCGCGGAAGCGGCCCCCGTTTTGCCGTCTTTACATTGGGCGAAAGCTGGTGTAAAATAGGGAAAGAAAGGGGGTATCCCGATGGACCCGAGAAATCAGCCCGCTCAGGACGACGAGGACCTGCTGCGCGACATCCGCAAAATTCTGGATGACCGGCACGACGCGGACGATCCCTATGAGCGCGGCTTTGCTGATAAGCTGTATGAGGACTGCGAGGACCCGACGCTGCAGACGCAGCAGCCGCCGAGGCGGCAGCAGAATTCCGTCTCCGGCCCCGTGATCCATGCCTATAACTCCGACTTCCGCCGCGGCGCAGCCCCGCAGCGCCGGGAGGAGCCGACGACCTATCTCGGCCCGGTGGAGGAGGACGACTACGAGCCGCCTCGCCGCCAGTCTCAGCGCTCCCGCCGGGAGCCGGAGCGTGCGCCGCGCCGCGAGGAGCAGCCGCGCAGGCACCGCGCCGTACCGGAATCCGGCTATGATGCCGAGCCGCCCAAAAAGAAGAAAAAACACCGCTTCGCCCGCGGACTCGGCAAGCTCCTGCTCATTTTGCTTGTGCTGTTTGCGCTCGTCATCGGCGTGATGCTGCTGCTGGCCAAGCAGCCGAAGGCAGAGGAGACCCTCGGCGCGCGCCGCGACGGCTGCTCGACGATCCTGCTTGCCGGAACGGACAAATCCGGCGACCGGACGGACACCGTCATGCTGCTGAGCGTCGACCGCAGCGCCAAACGGCTGACACTGCTGAGCATCCCGCGCGATACGAAGGTCAATTCGACCTATACGCCGCATAAGATCAATATCGCCTATGGCGTGAACGGCAAGGATCAGGAGGGCATGGAGGCCCTGATGGACTATGTCACGGAGCTGGTCGGCTTCCGTCCGGACGGCTATGTGCTCATCGATCTGGACGTCTTTGTCGATCTCGTCGACAAGATGGGCGGCGTGAAATTCGACGTTCCCTGCGATATGGATTACAGCGACCCTGCGCAGGACCTGACCATCGATCTGAAGGCCGGTATGCAGCGCCTGAACGGCGAGCAGGCCATGGGCCTCGTGCGCTTCCGCTCCGGCTATGCCATGGCCGATCTGCAGCGCGTGAATGTGCAGCGGGATTTCATGCTGGCTGCCATGCACCAGTGGGTCTCCGTCTGGAACCTCTGGCGGCTGCCCTCGGCGGCGCGGCTGCTCTCGGCGCATACCGTTACGGACCTCAGCACACGCAATCTCGTCTGGCTGGCAGAGTCCGTCGCCCTGTGCGGCACGTCGAACCTGCAGACGCTCACCATCCCCTATACGTTCAGCGGCGACGGTATGTATGTTCTGGCCGACCCCTATGAAACGGCCGATGTTGTCAACGCCTATCTCAATCCCTATGAGACGGACGTCTCGCCGGATGATATCTACGGAGGCTGACATGGAAGAGACATTTCATATTGACACGGTCTGCCACAGCGGCAGGCCGTCCGACCCGCGCAGCGCAAAAGAGACGGCGTGCTACGACCTGCTTGACTCGCTTGGCATCGCCTATGAACGCGTCGACCATGACGCCGCCATGACCATGGAGCTGTGCCATGCCGCAGAGGGCGTGCTGCACATCTCTATCTGCAAAAATCTCTTCCTCTGCAACCGGCAGAAGACGAAATTCTACCTGCTGCTCATGCCGGGCGGCAAGCCGTTCCACACGAAGGACCTGTCCGCCCAGCTCGGCTGCGCGCGCCTGTCGTTCGGCCCGCCGGAGGACATGGAGCGCCTGCCTGCTCGGCGTGACGCCCGGCTCTGCAACGGTGCTGGCCCTGCAGAACGACACGGCGGGGGATGTCGCGCTCGTCATCGACCGCGCCGTGCTGCAGGCCCCACGCTTCGGCTGCCACCCCTGCATCAACACGAGCTCGCTGGCCTTTTCCACGCAGGATCTGACGGAAAAGCTGCTGCCCGCGCTGGGCCATGCGCCGGTTCTGGTCGACCTGCCGGAGGACAGCGATGCGTGAATTGATGATCGAAGCGGAGTACGCCCCGTTTGCTCCGGACTGGTTTCTGGAAACAGCGTCCCGCTGGTTCACCGTGCAGAAAACGCCCTGCCTGCAGACGGCCGAGGCCGTCATCGGCGAGCCGACGCTCGAGGCCCTGCAGAACGCGCCGCAGCTGCGCTGGCTGCAGATGACATGGGCGGGCGCAGACCGCTATCTGCACGGGGGCTTCCCGCGCGGTGTGCTGCTCACAACGGCCTCCGGCGCGTTCGGCGAAACGATCGCGGAGCATGCGATCGGGATGCTGCTGGCCCTGTGCCGCCGCCTGCCCGCCTATGCGCGGCAGGGGAACTGGAACGATCTCGGCTCCGAGCGGCGCGTGGCAGGGGGAACGGCCCTCATCTTCGGCGCGGGCGATCTGGGCGGGTGCATTGCCCGCCGCCTGCAGGCCTTTGGTGTGAAGACGTTCGGCGTCTGCCGCCGGACCTCGCCGGATCGCCCCGGCTTTGACCGCCTTGTCCGGCTGGACGAGGCAGAGACCCTGCTGCCCGCGGCTGACTTTGTCCTCGGTGCAATGCCGCAGTCGCCGGAGACGGCCGGGTGGCTCAGCGCGGAGCGCCTTGCTCTGCTTCCACAGGACGCCGTCGTTGTGAACGTCGGGCGCGGCAGCTTTCTTGATGCCGATGCGCTGGCACGGGAGCTGCAGAGCGGCCACCTGTTCGGCGCAGGCCTTGATGTGACGGACCCGGAGCCGCTGCCCGCCGCGCACCCACTCTGGAGCCTGCCGAACTGCATCCTGACGCCGCATGTCGCGGGCGTGAGCTTCGGCCACCTGCCGCAGACGGAGGAGCGCATCTGGCGCATCTGCGCGGAGAATCTGGAGCGCTATGCCGCCGGAGATCCGCTGCGGAACCTCGTGCGGGAGATCCCGCTGTGACGGGCCGCTTTGCGCCCAGCCCGACCGGGCGTATGCATCTGGGCAATATTTTTACCGCGCTGCTCGCGTGGCTTTCCGTCCGGTCGCAGGGCGGGCGTATGCTGCTGCGCATCGAGGACCTTGACCCGCAGCGCAGCCGTGCGGCCTATGCCGAGCAGCTGCGGAGGGACCTCGGCTGGCTCGGGCTGGACTGGGACGGCGAGATGATGCCGCAGAGCACGAGAAGCCCGGTCTATGCCGCACATTTTGCAAAACTGGAGGAGCAGGGCCTGATCTACCCGTGCTACTGCTCCCGCAGCGAGCTGCACGACGCCTCTGCGCCCCATGCCTCGGACGGCACGGTGCTCTATTCCGGTGCCTGCCGCGACCTGACGCCGGAGCAGCGCGCCGCAAAGACCCGCCGCCCCGCGTGGCGCGTCCGTGTGCCGGACATCGCCGTCTCATTCCGGGACGGTGTCTGCGGCCCGCAGACAGAACGGCTCGCCGAGACCTGCGGCGATTTTATCGTCCGACGCTCCGACGGCGTGTATGCCTATCAGCTTGCCGTTGTGTGCGACGATGCGCTCGGCAGCGTGACGGAGGTCGTGCGCGGCAGCGATCTGCTGGGCTCCACGGCGCGGCAGCTGTGGCTGTTCTCCGTTTTCGGCTATCCCGCGCCGCAATATTACCATGTTCCGCTGCTTGTTGCGCCGGACGGACGTCGCCTGAGCAAGCGGGAACGTGACCTTGACATGGAGGCGCTCCGCGCGCGCTGTACGCCGGAGCAGCTCGTCGGCAGGCTGGCGCAGTTGGCCGGCCTGCAGCCGGGGCCGGAGCCGGTCCGCGCCGCAGACCTCGTCTCCCGCTTCTCATGGGAGCGCATTCCGCGCGGCGAGATCGTGATCCCGGCAAATTTTTCGGACGGATTTCGTGTTTTTCCTTGAAAAACAGCCGTATTGTGCTATAATGAAAAGCGTGAGTAAGGGAAGTCGTACTTCCGACATTGAAAGGATGAATCGCATGTTCAAAATTGTCCGCAAGAAAGAGCTGAATTCTGCCGTTACTCTGATGGAGATTGAGGCTCCCTTTGTCGCCAAGAAGGCGAAGGCCGGTCAGTTTATCATCTTCCGCGTGGATGAGACCGGTGAGCGTGTCCCCCTGACCATCGCAGGCTACGACCGCGAAAAGGGTACGGTAGCCATTATTTTCCAGAAGGTCGGCCTGACGACGAAGATGCTCGGCGCGATGAACGAGGGCGACTATATTCAGGACTTCGTCGGTCCGCTCGGCAAGCCCACGAACACCGAGGGCATCAAGCGCGTCTGCGTGGTCGGCGGCGGCGTCGGCTGTGCGATCGCTCTTCCGTCCGCTCAGGCGTTCAAGGAGGCAGGCGCCGAGGTCGATGTCATTGTCGGCTTCCGCAGCAAGGATATCGTCATTCTGGAAGACGAGTTCAAGGCCTGCAGCGACCATCTGTACCTCATGACGGACGACGGCTCCTACGGCGAGCACGGCTTTGTTACCGTGAAGCTCCAGCAGCTGCTCGAGGCCGGCACGCACTATGACGAGGTCCTCGCCATCGGCCCGATCCCGATGATGAAGTTCGTCTCCAAGACGACCGAGCCCTTCGGCGTCAAGACCACCGTGTCCCTCAACCCGATCATGGTCGACGGCACCGGCATGTGCGGCGGCTGCCGCGTGACGGTCGGCGGCGAAGTGAAGTTTGCCTGCGTGGACGGCCCGGATTTCGACGGCCACAAGGTCGACTACGCCGAGCTGATGAACCGCAACGGTGTCTACCGCGATCAGGAAGCAGAAAACGAGAAGACGCATATGTGCCGCATGGACAAGCTGGCGCATGAGCTCATTCGCTGAGGAGGAACACAGCATGCCGAATATGACTCTGACCAAGACCCCGATGCCCGAGCAGGCACCGGACGTCCGCAATAAGAATTTCAAAGAGGTCTCCCTTGGCTACACCGAGGAGATGGCCGTGGAGGAAGCAGGCCGCTGCCTGCACTGCAAGAATCCGAAGTGCGTCGAGGGCTGCCCCGTCAACATCCGCATTCCGGAGTTCATCGCAAAGGTCGCCGAGCGCGATTTCCTCGGCGCTTACGAGGTCATCACCTCCACGAATGCTCTGCCCGCCCTGTCCGGCCGTGTCTGCCCGCAGGAGTCTCAGTGTGAGAGCAAGTGCGTGCGCGGCGTGAAGGGCGAGCCGGTCGCCATTGGCCGGCTGGAGCGCTTCGTCGCCGATTGGTATCGCGAGAACGTCAACAAGATGCCCGAGAAGCCCGAGAGCAACGGCATCAAGGTCGCCGTCGTCGGCTCCGGCCCCTCCGGCCTGACCTGTGCGAGCGAGCTGGCCAAGAAGGGCTATGAGGTCTCCATTTTTGAGGCCCTGCACACCGCAGGCGGCGTTCTGGTCTATGGTATCCCCGAGTTCCGTCTTCCGAAGGCCATCGTTGCCAACGAGGTCAAGAAGCTCGAGGCCATGGGCGTGCATGTCATGACCGACATGGTCATCGGCAAGGTCCTTTCTATCGACGAGCTGTTCGAGGAGATGGGCTTCAAGGCCGTGTTCGTCGGCTCCGGTGCAGGCCTGCCCATGTTCATGCACATCGAGGGCGAGGCGCTCAAGGGCGTTATGTCTGCCAACGAGTACCTGACCCGTATCAACCTCATGAAGGGCTATCGCGACGAGAGCGACACGCCGGTCATCCGTTCGAACGCCGTTGCGGTCGTCGGCGGCGGCAACGTTGCCATGGATGCCGCGCGCTGCGCGAAGCGTCTCGGCGCGGAGCATGTGTACATCGTCTATCGCCGCGGCGAGGCGGAAATGCCCGCCCGTCTGGAAGAGCTGCATCATGCCAAGGAAGAGGGCATCGAGCTGCACGTCCTGTGCAACCCGACGAAGATCCTCGACGACGGCAATGGCCGCGTCGGCGCGATGGAATGCGTCCGCATGGAGCTCGGTGAGCCGGATGCCTCCGGCCGCCGCCGTCCGGTCGCCATCGAGGGCAGCGAGTTCCAGCTTGCCGTCGACACCGTCATCATGGCCCTCGGTACGTCCCCGAACCCCCTCATCCGCTCCACGACGCCGGGCCTCGAGACGAACAAGAAGGGCTGCCTCGTTGTCAACGAGGACAACATGACCACCCGCGACGGCGTGTATGCCGGCGGCGACGCCGTGACCGGCGCTGCAACCGTCATCCTCGCCATGGGTGCAGGCAAGAAGGCCGCTGCTGCTATCGACGCGCGCTTTCATAAATAAGACAAAACCGGTATAATTTGCCTGCCGCGTTCCCATACTAAAAGAAACGACCGCCTGTCCCGGCATCGTCGGGGCAGGCGGTTTTTATCAGGGAGGGGACTGCAATGCAGGTCAAAGAGGTCATGAGCCGCCGGATCATTGCCATTTCGCCGGAGGAGACTGTCGCCGTGGCGGCGCGGCTCCTGTCGCAGCACAACATCGGCGCGCTGCCAGTGTGCAGCCGGGACGGGCGGCTGCGCGGCATGGTGACGGACCGGGATATCGTTGTGCGCTGCGTGGCTGCAGGGGACGACCCCGAGCGCACACGCATTGCGGAGATCATGACGCGGCGCGTTCTGGCGGCGGAGCCGGACCGGAGCGTCGATGAGGCCGCGCGCCTGATGGCGCGCGAGCAGGTACGGCGTCTGCCGGTGCAGGACCACGGGCGGCTTGTCGGCATGGTGTCGCTGGGCGATGTCGCTGTGCGGCCGGACTACACAATGGAGGCAGGGGAGGTCCTGCAGGAAATTTCGCAGAATATCCGCCGGGTCTAGCCGAGCAGGGCATCCAACTCCGACGGCGTGCTGAACTGCACGACGAGGCGGTTCGGCAGGCAGACGATGGGCGCACCGTGGTCCGCTGCGGCGTGGTGCACGCAGTCCTGCGTGGGACAGGAGGCCGATGTGACGGCGATCTTCCCACCGGAGACGGTCAGAATGTTCCAGCCGCCGCCGGACTCGATGCGGTATTCGCCGTCGACGGCAAGGTCGATTGTCTGCACGAGCGCACCGTCGGAATAGACCTCCGCCGTTGTCTCGGCCTTGCCGCCGAGCAGCCAAACGGACAGCCCGGCGCAGACCACGGCGATGGACAGAAACAGCAGGATCCAGAATCTCGTCTTCATCGCTTCAGCTCCGTAAACGTGCAGTCCGTCAGCAGGGCGGCCGCGCCTTCCGTGGCGCAGATCGTGCCGTCCTCCGTGATGAAAACGGCCTCGAAATCGGACGAAGCACGCCAGAATTCCGTTGCCCGCTCCAGCCCCATGACGAACAGGGCCGTGGAAAGCCCATCTGCCAGCGTGCCGCTGTCCGCGAGGATCGTCACGGAGCGCAGTCCATTTTGCACCGGCCTGCCGGTCTGCGGGTCGAGAATGTGATGGTAGCGGACGCCGTCCAGCTCAAAATAGCGCTGATAGTCGCCCGAGGTCACAAGGGCCTTCGAGCCGGTAAAGCGCACGACGGCGATCGCGCTCGACGGGTCCTTCGGGTCGGCGATGCCGACCTGCCATGCCGTGCCGTCCGGCTTGCTGCCGACGGTCTGCACATTGCCGCCGAGCGAGAGCATGGCGGCCTGCGCCCCGGTCTCCTCCAGCTGATGCGCGCACTGCTCTGCCGCATAGCCCTTGGCAATGCCGCCGAGGTCGACGCTGCAGCCCGCATCGAGGGCAGCCGCCGCGCCGTCCAGCTGCAGATGCTGCACGCCGGTGTGCGCGAGCGCTCCGGTCAGCTCGGCCTCCGTCGGGATATGATATTTTCCGGAGGGGAAGCCCCAGAGACAGACAAGGGGATAGACTGTCGGGTCAAAGGCTCCGCCCGTGCGCGCGGCGCAATCCAGCGCCTGCTGCAGGAGGTCTGCGGTCTGTGGCTGCAGCTCCGCCGTGCCGTCCCGGTTCAGGCGGGCGATGTCGCTGTCCTCTGCCGTGGCGGAAAGCAGGGCTTCGAGCGAACGGAGCGTGTCCTCCGTCTGCGTGACAAGGGCCTCATCGCCCCAGATGCGCAGGCTCATCAGCGTGTCCATGGCAAAAAGCTGTGCCTCATGCGCCTCTGGCTGCTTTGGGCCGCAGCCCGTCAGGACCAATGCTGCCAGAAGTACGGCAGCGAACCATTTTTTCAAGGGGATCACCTCATTTTCCGGGATCATTATATCAAAAAAGAGAAATTTTCTCAAATAGTATTTGACATTTTCCTGCCGGGATGGTATGATAGACAGGCCGCATCGAAGAGGTACAAGCTTGAGGTATGCCCTCACGCCTCCAGAGCGAGACTACAAAAAGGTAGGTGCAAACAAACATGCAGGCAGTTATCGTTACCGGTGGCAAGCAGTACAGCGTCAAGGAGGGCGACGTGATCTACGTCGAGAAGCTCAATGCTGAGGCTGACGCAACCGTAACCTTCGATCAGGTCCTGGCAGTCGTGGACGGCGAGAACTCCAAGTTCGGCGCTCCCGTGGTGGCAGGCGCTTCTGTCGAAGCCAAGGTGCTGAAGAACGGCAAGGCCAAGAAGGTCGTCGTCTTCAAGTATCGCCCGAAGAAGGACTCCAAGTCCATCCGCGGCCACAGACAGCCGTACACCAAGGTGCAGATCGAAAAGATCTCCGTGTAATGACTAAGGTAGAGATCTTCAATCACGACGGCAGGATCCATGGATTCTCCGTGTCCGGGCACAGCGGCTATGCCGAAGAGGGCAGCGACATCGTGTGCGCAGCCGTTTCCGCAGCCGTGACCTTCGCCGAGTGCACGATCAACGACGTGCTGGGCAATCATGCCAACACAAAGGTGAAGGAAGAAGAGCCCCGGATCACCCTCACCCTTCCCGCAGCCTGCGACGACGAAGACGCCGTGCAGGCCGTGCTGACCGGCTTTTTGCTGACGGTCTGCTCCCTGCGGGACAATTATCCTGAGTATATCGAAGTTATGGAGGTGTAACAAATGCTGAAAATCGGTTTTCAGTTCTTCGCTCATAAGAAGGGCGGCGGTTCCACCAAGAACGGCCGTGATTCCGAGTCCAAGAGACTGGGCGTGAAGCGCGCGGACGGTCAGTTCGTCCTCGCAGGCAACATTCTGGTTCGCCAGAGAGGCACGCACATCCATCCGGGCGTCAATGTCGGTATCGGCAGCGACGACACCCTGTTTGCTCTGGTTGACGGCCACGTCAAGTTCGAGCGCAAGGGCAAGGATCGCAAGCAGTGCTCCGTCTACGCGGAACAGTAAGACGCAATACGGAATCCCGGACATAGGCGCTCTATGTTCGGGATTTTTTATGGCAGCAATCCGCACAGCCCGGAAGGAGGATCGCGATGTTTATTGATAAAGTCAAGATTACGGTGAAGGCCGGTAACGGCGGCAATGGTGCCGTTGCCTTCCACCGCGAGAAATATGTGGCCGCAGGCGGCCCGGACGGCGGCGACGGCGGCAAGGGCGGCAATATCGTCCTGCGCGTGAACGACAACCTCTCCACGCTGATGGACTTCCGCTACAAGCGCAAATACGCTGCGGCACCCGGTCAGGACGGGCAGGGCGCGCGCTGCTCCGGCAAGCGCGGCGAGGACCTTGTCATTCAGGTCCCGCGCGGTACGGTCGTGCGCGATGCCGCAACGAACGAGATCATCAAGGATATGTCCGACGATGCGGACTTTATCCTCTGCAAGGGCGGCCGCGGTGGCTGGGGCAACAAGCATTTTGCCACGCCGACCCGTCAGGTGCCGCGCTTTGCCAAGGCCGGCCTTCCCGGCGAGGAGCACGAGGTCGTGCTGGAACTGAAGCTGCTGGCGGATGTCGGCCTTGTCGGCTTCCCGAATGTCGGCAAGTCCACGCTGCTGTCCGTCACGTCCAATGCCCGCCCGAAGATCGCAAATTACCACTTCACCACGCTGTACCCGAATCTCGGTGTCATCTATGTGGATGAGGGCGTGTCGTTCGTCATGGCCGATATCCCCGGTATTATCGAGGGCGCAGCCGAGGGTGCAGGCCTTGGCCACGATTTCCTGCGGCACATCGACCGCTGCCGCCTGCTCGTGCACATCGTCGACGTCTCCGGCAGTGAGGACCGCGACCCGATCGAGGACTTCGAGAAGATCAACGCCGAGCTGCGCGATTATTCGCCGGAGCTGGCCGAGCGGCCCATGATCGTCGCGGCAAACAAGTGCGACCTCATCCCGGAGGGCAGCGACAATCTCGAGCGTCTGCGTGCCTACGTCACGGAGCGCGGCTACCCGTTCTATGAGATCTCGGCCGCCACGACGCAGGGCACGAAGCAGCTCATGCGCGTCATTGCCGGTCGTCTGCGCGAGCTTCCGCCCGTGACGGTCTATGAGCCGGAGTATGTTAAACCGCTGGCCGAGGCGGGCGAGGCCGACGCCCTGTCCATCGAGCATATGGATGACCTGTGGGTCGTGTCCGGCAAGTGGATGCAGCAGCTCATCGCCGATATCAACTTTGCGGATTACGAGTCGCGCATGTACTTCGACCGCCAGCTCCGCAAAAGCGGCCTGTTCGACCGGCTGGAGGAAATGGGCATCGAGGACGGCGACACGGTCAGCATCTACGACTTTGAATTTGAGTACGAGCGATAATTTTTGCGCTTGCATTTTTGAGCGCGCCATGCTAAAATAATACTATCGTGCTGCGAATGCGTAAGTCCAGATTTTGGGCTTACGCATTCTTTTTTGCATTTTTGAGGAGGTTTTTGTATGGAAAACTCGGAACATCGCTTTCTGGCGGAAGCACCGGTCGGAAAGCTCATGCGTCGTTATGCGATGCCGTGCGTCATATCGCTGCTGGTCGGCGCGCTGTATAACATTGTCGATCAGATCTTCATCGCCAACGCTTCCTACCTCGGCTCGTTCGGCAATGCGGCCAATACCGTCGTCTTCCCGATGACGGTCATCGCGCTGGCCATCGCCGTCATGATCGGCGACGGCTGCTGCGCCTTTGTCAGCATGGCGCTGGGCAGAAGCGAAATCGGCAAGGCCAAGCGCAGCGTCGGCAATGCCGTTGTGCTGTCCGTGACCGCGGGCTTTGTCCTGATGGCGATCTACCTGCTGCTGCGCGATCCGCTTCTGACTGTTTTCGGCGGACGGGTGAATGACGAGACGTTCCGCCTTGCGCAGGATTATTTCTTCTGGATCACGCTCGGCATCCCGCTTTATGTGTTCGGGCAGGCCATGAACCCGGTGATCCGCGCCGACGGCAGTCCGCGCTTTGCCATGCTCTCCACGCTGGCCGGGGCCGTCGTGAATATCATCCTCGACCCGGTCTTTCTGTTCGTCTGCAAGTGGGGCATGATGGGCGCGGCCGTTGCGACCGTGCTCGGGCAGGCGCTGACGGCGGCGCTGGCCGTCTGGTATCTGTTCCACAGCAGGATCGTCCGCCTGCATCCTGCGGATTTCTGCCTGAAGGCGAAGACCGTCTGGCGTACCCTTTCGCTCGGCGCCTGCAGCTTTTTGTCGCAGATCTCACTGGTCGCGGCTATGGCTGCCATCAACAACATGGTGCGAAAATACGGCGCGCTCGACCCGATTTTTTCGCAGACGCAGTATGCCCAGATCCCGATGGCGGTCGTCGGCATTGTCATGAAGTTCTTCCAGATCATCATCTCCATTGTCGTCGGCATGGCGGCGGGCTGCATCCCGATCGTCGGCTACAATATGGGTGCGGAGCGCAGAGACCGTGTCCGGACGCTGTTCCGCCGCCTGCTGCTGTGCGAGGCGCTGGTCGGTGCGGTCGGCCTCATTCTGGTGGAGGGATTCCCACGCGCCCTCATCGGCATTTTTGGTGCGGCAAATGAGAGCGTGCACTATACGGACTTCGCTCTGCGCGCCTTCCGCATTTATTTGTGCATGCTTGTGCTTGCCTGTGTCAACAAGGCCTGCTTCATCTTCCTGCAGGCCATGGGAAAGGCGGCGGCCTCCACGGCGCTGTCCATGGTGCGTGAGATCGTCTTCGGCGTCGGCTTCGCGCTGCTCCTGCCGCTGTTCTGGGGATTGGACGGCGTACTGTGGTCCATGCCGGTCTCGGATATCCTGACGTTTGCCATTTCTGCTGTGCTCATCGTCCGAACGGACCGCGAGCTGCGCGGCGAGGGAAAGGCTTGCTGTCTGGCATGATATATGCTATACTTGAACTGCGCGAAAAAAATTCGGGGCTTTTCGCCTCGAATTTTTTCGTGTGCGCCCGGTGAGCGCACGTTCTAAAGGGTGAAAGTCCCGAATCCGCCCGG
>ERZ827478.871-NODE-871-length-26055-cov-5.837654_pt1 | contig 26055 bp, 14 predicted proteins | sample MGYA00519705_ERZ827478 | MGnify/ENA primary metagenome ERZ827478 (study PRJEB31778, sample SAMEA3449318) | human gut metagenome | biome: human gut; feature: human-associated habitat; material: faeces | place: United Kingdom | collected 2010/2012 ... | reverse complement strand
AGCATCTGCCGCACCTCGCTCGTCGTATCGGCACTTAGAATTATGCGGTATTGCCCTAATTTTGCACTTAAGGTGTATCTGAAAACAAAGAGAACGACGGATATTTCGCAAACGCAAGCAGAATTTAAGGCAAAGAGCCATAGGAATCCTTTGCGGATTCCAAGGCTTTTTAACGTAAAATCCCGCTGTGTTTGCAGAAACAGACTAAATTTTCGAATTTTTCAGATACACCCTCGGACTTTCCCCTGCTTATTTTGCAGCTTCCAGCTGTGCCACGCAGGCTTCGGCTTCGTCCAGAATGCGGCCGAACTTATCCAGGGCAGCATCCACCGGGGCGGGGGTGGTCAGGTCCACACCGGCATGGCGCAGCTCATCCAGCGGGTAAGCGCTGCCGCCCATGTGCAGGAACTCCAGGTACTTCTTAACAGCCGGTTCGCCGTTCTTCAGGATGCCCTCGGACAATGCCACGGCAGTGGAATAGCCGGTTGCATACTTATAAACATAGAACGGGCGGTAGAAGTGCGGGATGCGTGCCCACTCGTACTGTACTTCGTCATCCACAACCAGCTCCGGTCCAAAGTAGTCCACAATGAGCTTCTTGTACAGATTGTTCAGGGCGGCGGGATTCAGGGCTTCGCCGCGCTCGGCCATGGCGTGGGCATCGCGCTCAAACTCGGCAAACATCGTCTGGCGGTAGACGGTTCCCTTGAAATTTTCGAGGTACTGATTCAGCAGGGCCAGGCGGGTTGCGGGATCCTGGTTCTTTTCTGCCAGCAGGTGCTCAATGAGCAGGTTCTCGTTGACGGTGGAAGCGACCTCTGCGACAAACAGGGTATAGTCGGCATACTGGGCAGGCTGGGTATGGCGGCTGAACCAGCTGTGCATGCTGTGGCCCATCTCATGCGCAATGGTGGAAACGCTGTCCAGCGTGCCGGTAAAGTTGCACATGATATAGGGGTTGGAATCATAGCTGCCGCCGGAGTAAGCGCCGCCGCTCTTGCCCTTGTTGGGGAACACATCGATCCAGCGCTCGGCAAAGCCCTTGCGAACGATGGTTCCGTACTCTTCGCCCAGCGGTGCAACGGCATCCAGAACCATCTGCTTGGCCTGGTCATAGGTGTAATGGGCGCTGACGCCCTTGGTCAGCGGGGCGTACACATCATAGTAGTGCAGCTCGTCCACACCCAGGATACGCTTGCGCAGAGCAACATAGCGGTACATATCCGGCAGGTGCTTGCGCACAGTAGCCACCAGGTTATCATAGACCTGGCCGGGCACGTTCTCCCCTGCCATGGACATGGCGCGGGAAGATTCATAATGACGGACGGAGGCTTCGGCAGTAGCGGTCTTGACAGCGCCGGAGTAAGAGGCAGCCAGCGTGTTGATGTGCTGGCGGAAGCTCTTATAGTAGCTTTCAAAGGCATTCTTGCGCAGCACGCGGTCATTGGAGGTTTGCAGCAGGATGTAGTTGGAAGCGGTCAGCTCCACATCGTTGCCCTCGCCATCCTTGACGGAATCGAACACCATGTCGGCGTCTTCCAGGTTATCGGCAACATTTTTCGGGGTGCCGAATGCCTCACCGAAAGCAGCCAGCAGCTTTTCTTCCGGGGCGGTCAGGGTGTGAGGCTTTGCACGCAGCAGGTCTTCCAGAGCAAAACGATAGGGGGCAACCTGCTCGTCAGCCATGATGGCATCCAGGGTTTCCTGCGGCAGTGCCAGGATTTCCGGCTGAGCATAGGCGATGGTACCGACAGCCTTTACATATTTGGCGGTAGCGCGGGCATCCATGCTCTGGGCGTCATCAGCACGGGTATCCTCGCTCAGACGCAGGCTGGTGTAGACAGCCAGGTTTTCCAGTTCACGGAACACGCCGATTTCTGCATCATAAAATTCACGAATGCTGGCAGCGTTGTTCAGCTTGCCCTCCCAGGCAGCCAAAGCTTCAATTTTGGGGTCAATGGCGGCAAAAGCCTTTTCCCATTCCGCATCGCTGGCGTACATTTTGGTCAGGTCCCACTGGTACTGCGGGTCCATCTCTTTGCGTTCTTTCAATGCTTCCGACATGGCGGATTCTCCTTTTCTATATGGTGTCTTTCTGAGCCAGTCAGGGAAGCGTTCTCCCCTGCCCTCCATGCAGGCACCATTCATCCTGCACAGACAAACCCAGTATAAAAGTATTATACACCAAATGTTAGAAAAAACAAATCCGTTTTTATTTAACAAAAAGCCTGCGCAGAAACAGCGTTTATGCACGGTTCCTGCACAGGCTCATTTCTCTAACTTTCTTTATTTGTCATTTGCCCGGCTTTCCAGCAGGCTTCTTACTTCTCCTGCCAACGCTTCACTTTCATTTGTCGTAAAGATACAATCAGACTGATCTTTCCTGATTCTGAAAAACACCTGATAGTCCTTATTTCCGCAGAACGTCAGCACATCCAGCATGGGCTCGCTCTCCCCTGCCTGATAAGTAACCCAGAAGCGCAGCCGCAGTGGATTGGGGGTGATTTTTCCCGCCTGTTCATTGGTCACGCCATTGCGGCAGACAAGATATGCAGTTGTATTCCCCTGGTCGGAAGTCAGGTCCACCCGCTGCATATAAACACCATTTCCCATTGTTTCGCAGTGCTGCATCCATGCGGCAACCTCGGGGTAGCTCTGCCATTCCTCCTGCGGCATACTCCAGATGGCCTTGCTTTGGTAGTTTGCTGATGCCACAAAAGCAACGCTCCATAGAACGAGTGCCAGCAGCATTGCTGCTATCAGATACAACATTCTTTTGCCTGTTGATTTTGCAGCCGCCACAATACCGCTTTTCCCTGTTGCTATCAAAAAGAGCACAATAATTAGAATCAGCAAGAGCAGCAGAAGCCCCACTGCCGTGCCAAGCTCAACAAATTGCAGAGCAAACCACAGCAGAATTGCCATTACCGCAATCAGTACCCACGTTTGTTTTGCTGTCAGGCTTCCGGCCGTTTCTGCCTTTTCCTGTACATCTGGTTCTCTTGTTTCTGTCTTTTCTTCCAAAGCAGCCTCTTCCGGCAGGATACCCAACAGTTCTCGGAGCATAAACAGGTTGGCTGTGCCGGGCAGCGCTTTCCCTGTTTCCCACCTTGCCACAGCCTGCCGTGTTACCCCCAGCTGCTCTGCCAGCATTTCCTGGGTCATGCCTTTTTCTTTCCGGGCGGATGCAATTTTCTCTCCCAATGTCATGGTGCTATCCCCCTTTCTTTGCGGCCAGCATAGCACAGCTGTACTACTATTTTCAAGCAACTTTGTATCACTTTTCTGCCACTTTTCCGCAATAAGCAGTTTCATTCCCCGCAAAGCAGCATAAAAAATCCCCCACAGTACCCTTTCCGTTCGCAGTTGCCCGTGCGGAGAATACTGTGGGGGATATTATGTTTTATTGTCAGGCTAAGCTTATCAGATAAGAAAAGTCTTACTTTTCAGCGTGGTCGTAAGCGCTGCCTTCGGCATCGCGGATTTCCTCGGCGCGAGCCAGCTCTTCTTCAACCTCCGGCAAACCGGTTCCGGCGGGGATCAGCTTACCGATGATGACGTTCTCCTTCAAACCGGCCAGCGGGTCAACCTTGCCCTTGATGGCGGCTTCGGTCAGAACGCGGGTGGTTTCCTGGAAGGATGCAGCGGACAGGAAGCTGTCGGTTGCCAGGCTGGACTTGGTGATACCAAGCAGGATCTGACTGGCCTGGACCAGCTTCAGGTCGGTTTCGCCTGCATCAATGCGTTCCTGAATCTTCTCGTTCTCGATCATCACATCGCGGCGGTTGACAACGCTGCCCATGATGAACTCGCTGGAACCTGCATCGTCAATGCGAACCTTACGCATCATCTGGCGGACGATAACTTCGATATGCTTATCGTTGATTTCAACGCCCTGCAGACGGTAAACCTTCTGGACTTCGCTGATCAGGTAGTTCTGGGTAGCAATGCGGCCCTTGACAGCCAGGATATCCTGCGGATAAGCATGGCCTTCGGTCAACAGTGCGCCCTTGACGAGCACATCGCCCTCCATCACCTTCAGGCGGTGGCCGAACGGGATCAGGTAGTTCTTGGTAACCGGTGCGCCGTTATCGTCAACACCGGTCACTTCAACGTGGCGGCTCTTCTTGGTATCGTCAATATGGACGGTACCGGCGATCTCGGACATGATAGCCATTGCCTTCGGGCGGCGGCTCTCGAACAGTTCTTCAACACGCGGAAGACCCTGAGTAATATCTTCAGCAGATGCGATACCGCCAGTATGGAAGGTACGCATGGTCAGCTGGGTACCGGGTTCGCCGATGGACTGTGCCGCAATGATACCGACGGATTCACCGACCTTAACGCACTGGCCGTTGGACATGTTGGAGCCGTAGCAGCGGGCACAGACGCCAACGTGAGCACGGCAGGTCATCACGCTGCGGATCTCCAGCTCGGTAATACCGGCAGCTTTGATCTTTTCAGCGTCGAACATATCCATCATCTTGTCCTTGGACACAATGAGTTCGCCGGTCTTGGGATCCATCACGTCATGCAGAGCATAACGGCCAATCAGACGCTCGGAGAAGCTTTCGATGGTAGCGTTGCCTTCGCTGATCTCGCTGACGAGGATACCCTCGGTAGCGTGGCAGTCTTCCTCGCGGATGATGACTTCCTGAGAAACGTCAACCAGACGGCGGGTCAGGTAGCCAGAGTCAGCGGTACGCAGTGCGGTATCGGTCAAGCCTTTACGAGCGCCTCGAGAAGAGATGAAGTACTCCAAGATGTTCAGGCCTTCGCGGTAGTTTGCACGGATAGGCATTTCCAGGGTTTTACCTGCGGTGTTAGCCAGCAGGCCGCGCATGCCGGCCAGCTGCTTGATCTGGTCCATAGAACCACGAGCACCAGAGTCGGACATCATATAGATGGGGTTGCGCTGGTGGTGGGTCTTCAGGTTGGTAGACAGAGCGTTGGAAACTTCCTCGGTAGCTGCCTGCCAGATCTCAACGGTGTTCTTATAGCGCTCTTCATCAGAGATAAGACCACGGTTGAAGTTCTTCATGACCTTTTCAACCTTCTTGTCAGCCGCAGCCAGGATCGCCGGCTTCTCTTCGGGGATGATAGCGTCAGGCACGGCAACGGTGATGGCGGAAAGGGTGGAATACTTATAGCCCTGTGCCTTGATGTGGTCCAGCATGATAGCGCAGCGCTTGGTGCCATGCTTTGTCAGGCAGCGGCTGATGATGTCGGGCAGCTTCTTCTTGGTGACCTGGAAATCGACTTCGTAATCGAACTTATGTTCGGGGTCGGTGCGATCCACATAGCCCAGATCCTGCGGGATGGGGGTGTTGAAGATGATCTTGCCGACAGTGGTGGTGACAAGGGCGGTTTCGGGGCCGTTGCCAAAGTCCATGGTACGGCGCACCTTAACGGGAGCCTGCAGGGTGACGATATGCTCGGCGTAAGCCATCAGAGCTTCGTCCTCATCGCGGAACACCTTGTCGTGGCCGGGGTCTTCGGGGTTGACCATGGTCAGGTAGTAAGAGCCCAGGATCATATCCTGCGTGGGCACGGTGACGGGTTCGCCGTCAGACGGCTTCAGCAGGTTGCCGGAAGCCAGCATCAGCATCTTGGCTTCGCGCTGTGCTTCGGTGGACAGCGGCAGATGGACAGCCATCTGGTCGCCGTCGAAGTCAGCGTTGAAGGGGGTGCAGACCAGCGGGTGCAGCTTGATGGCGTGGCCTTCGACCAGAACGGGCTCAAATGCCTGAATGCCCAGGCGGTGCAGGGTAGGTGCACGGTTCAGCAGAACGGGATGGCCCTTGATGACGGTTTCGAGAGAGTCCCACACCTCGGTGGAAGCACGCTCGACCTTTTTGCGGGCAGCCTTGATGTTGGAGGCAATGCCCTTCTGGACCAGGTCCTTCATAACGAAGGGCTTGAACAGCTCCAGAGCCATCTCTTTGGGCAGACCGCACTGGTACATCTTCAGCTCAGGGCCGACAACGATAACGGAACGGCCAGAGTAGTCAACACGTTTGCCCAGCAGGTTCTGGCGGAAGCGGCCCTGCTTGCCCTTCAGCATATCGGAAAGGCTCTTGAGGGCGCGGTTGTTGGGGCCAGTGACCGGGCGGCCGCGGCGGCCGTTATCGATCAGGGCGTCAACTGCTTCCTGCAGCATGCGCTTTTCGTTGCGCACGATGATGTCGGGAGCGCCCAGCTCCAGCAGGCGCTTCAGACGGTTGTTGCGGTTGATCACGCGACGGTACAGATCGTTCAGGTCGGAAGTCGCAAAGCGGCCGCCATCCAGCTGGACCATGGGGCGGATATCCGGCGGAATGACCGGAACAACGTTCAGGATCATCCACTCCGGGCGCTGGCCGGACAGACGGAATGCATCAACGCACTCCAGGCGTTTCAACAGGCGGACGCGCTTCTGGCCGGTAGCCTTTTCCAGTTCCTCATGCAGCTCTGCGGACAGAGCTTCCAGGTCGATCTCAGCCAGCAGCTTCTGGACGGCTTCGGCGCCCATGCCGGCTTCAAAGGTATCCTCGTACTTTTCCCGCATCTCCTTGTACTCGCGTTCGGTCAGGAGCTGCTTTTTTTCCAGCGGAGTAAAGCCGGGATCGGTAACAATATAGTTTGCAAAGTAGAGCACCTTGTCCAGCTGGCGGGGGCCGATGTCCAGCATCAGGCCAATGCGGCTGGGAATGCCCTTGAAATACCAGATGTGCGAAACGGGTGCAGCCAGCTCAATGTGGCCCATGCGCTCGCGGCGGACCTTAGCGCGGGTAACTTCGACACCGCACTTATCGCAGATCTTGCCCTTATAGCGGATGCGCTTATACTTGCCGCAGTGGCATTCCCAGTCCTTGGTAGGTCCAAAAATGCGCTCGCAGAACAGGCCGTCGCGCTCCGGCTTCAGGGTGCGGTAGTTGATGGTTTCAGGTTTCTTGACCTCGCCATAGCTCCAGGCACGGATCTGGTCGGGAGAAGCAAGGCCGATCTTGATAGAATCGAACTCTTTATTTTCCATTCAGCGAACCCTCTCATTTAATCGTGACGTAAACAGCATTCCGATCATTCACCGTCGAACAGGTCGTCGCCATTGTCGGCTTCGATCTGTGCCAGAGAAGCTTCATCCGGCTCCTCATCGCCCAGGTCGTCGTCAAAGCCTTCATCGGCATCCTTGACACTGTAATCATCCTGCAGCTCGCTTTCCAGCAGAACGTTATCACCGATATCGCTGTTGTCAAAGTTGGCATCGTCATCGTCATATTCCTGACGCATATCAACAGCGTTGCCTTCCTTATCCTGAACAACAATATCCAGGCCAAGGCTCTGCAGTTCTTTCAGCATAACGCGGAAGCTTTCGGGGATGCCCGGATTCGGCACATCTTCGCCCTTGACGATTGCTTCGTAGGTCTTGACACGGCCCACAACGTCGTCAGACTTGACAGTCAGGATTTCCTGCAGGGTATAAGCCGCGCCATAAGCTTCCAGAGCCCAAACTTCCATTTCGCCGAAACGCTGGCCGCCGAACTGGGCCTTGCCGCCCAAAGGCTGCTGAGTAACCAGAGAGTACGGACCGGTGGAACGGGCATGGATCTTATCATCAACCAGGTGATGCAGCTTGAGGTAGTACATATAACCGACAGTAACCTTGGAGGGGAACTTTTCGCCGGTACGGCCATCGTAAACGGTGGTCTTGCCGTCATCGGTCAGGTCGATCTTGCTGAAATCGATGATGTGGCCCTTATCGCCCATCAGGCGGGGCAGCTTGGTGGGATATTCCGGTGCATGGTCGCCATGCCACTTATCGCGGGCTTCGGCCAGGCAGTCACGGATATCGGATTCATGCGCGCCATCGAACACGGGGGTCTGCACATGCCAGCCAAGGGCCTTGGCAACATAGCCAAGGTTGACTTCCAGCACCTGACCGATGTTCATACGGGAAGGAACGCCCAGGGGGTTCAGCACGATATCCAGCGGGGTGCCGTCAGGCAGGAACGGCATGTCCTCCTGCGGCAGAATGCGGGAAACAACGCCCTTGTTGCCGTGACGGCCTGCCATCTTATCGCCAACGCTGATCTTACGCTTCTGGGCGATATAGACGCGCACGCAGGTGCGCACGCCGGGCTGCAGCTCGTCAGAGTTTTCGGGGGTAAAGACCTTAACATCCACAACAATGCCGTAAGCACCGTGGGGAACGCGCAGGGAGGTATCACGTACTTCCCGTGCCTTTTCGCCAAAGATGGCGCGCAGCAGGCGCTCTTCGGCGGTCAGTTCGGTTTCACCCTTCGGGGTAACCTTACCAACCAGAATATCGCCGGTCTTGACTTCGGCGCCGATGCGGATAATGCCGCGGTCGTCCAGATCCTTCAGGGAATCATCGCCGACGTTGGGGATATCACGGGTCACTTCTTCAGGTCCCAGCTTGGTATCGCGGGCTTCGCTCTCGTACTCCTCAATGTGGATAGAGGTGTAGATATCCTCGCGGACCAGCTTTTCGTTCAGCAGAACAGCGTCCTCATAGTTGTAGCCTTCCCAGGTCATGAAGCCGATCAGAGCGTTCTTGCCCAGAGAGATCTCGCCGTCCTTGGTGGCGGGGCCGTCAGCCAGAACGTCGCCCTTCTTAACAACATCGCCCACATAGACGGCGGGGCGCTGGTTGACGCAGGTTCCCTGGTTGGAGCGCATAAACTTAATCAGTTCATAGGTATCGGCGGAGCCATCTTCCAGACGGACAACGACCTTATCTGCGTCAACGCTTTCAACGGTGCCGTCATGGGCAGCCAGCACGCAGACACCGGAGTCGGTAGCAGCCTTATATTCCATGCCGGTAGCAACCAGAGAGCGCTGGGTAACCATCAGAGGCACAGCCTGACGCTGCATGTTGGAGCCCATCAGAGCACGGTTACAGTCATCGTTTTCCAGGAAGGGAATGCAGGCGGTAGCCACAGAAACCATCATTCGCGGAGAGACATCCATGAAATCCACCTGTTCACGGGCAAATTCCTGAATGTCGTTGCGATGACGGCCGGAAACGCGGGGACGGACAAAGCAGTTGTTCTCGTCCAGCGGTTCGTTGGCCTGTGCCACGATGTATTCATCTTCAACGTCGGCGGGCATATAAACAACTTCATCGGTAACAACGCCGGTTTCTTTATCCACGCGGCGGTAAGGTGCCTCAATAAAGCCGTACTTGTTGATCTTGGCGAAAGATGCCAGATAGGAGATCAGACCGATGTTGGAACCTTCGGGCGTCTCAATCGGGCACAGACGGCCATAGTGGGTATAATGAACGTCGCGGACTTCGAAGCCTGCACGGTCACGGGACAGACCGCCGGGGCCCAAAGCGGACAGACGGCGCTTATGGGTCAGCTCAGACAGCGGGTTGTTCTGGTCCATGAACTGAGACAGTGGGCTGGAACCGATGAACTCACGGATGGCAGCCACGACCGGGCGGATGTTGACCAGGCTCTGCGGGGTGATCTCGCCGGATTCCTGGTTCTGCAGGGTCATGCGCTCGCGCACAACGCGCTCCATACGGGCAAAGCCGATGCGGAACTGGTTCTGCAGCAATTCGCCAACGCTGCGCACGCGGCGGTTGCCCAAGTGGTCGATTTCATCGGTCACGCCGATGCCATGGTCAAGGCCCAGCAGGTAGTTGACGGAAGCAAAGATATCGTCAACGGTAACGGTGCGGCTGATGAGCTTATCATGATTCTTGGTCAGCAGTTCTTTCTGCTCTTCCGGATCGGAGGTAGCATCCAGAATCTTACGGATTTCGGCGAAGGAAGCGCGCTCGTTGATGCCGCATTCCTTCACGTCAAAGCTGAAGAAACTCTGGGCATCGACACAGCCGTTGGAGAACACGATCACATTGACCGGATCCTGGCCCTTGCGCTCCACGATAACAGTAACGCGGGAAACACCGGCGTTATCAATTTCAACAGCCTTTTCGTGGCTGATGCGCTCGCCCTTGGCGGCCAGCAGTTCGCCGGTCAGCGGGGCAATGATGTCCTCGGCAGTCTTATAGCCCGCAATACGGCGGGACAGGCACAGCTTGTTGTTCATCTTGAAGCGGCCAAAACGAGCCAGGTCGTAACGGCGCGGATCAAAGAACAGCAGGTTGATGTGGCTGCGGGAGCTTTCCACCGTCGGCGGCTCGCCGGGGCGCAGCTTGCGGTAGCACTCCAGCAGGGCTTCCTCTGTGGAATGGGTGATATCCTTTTCCAGGGTGGCGTTGATTTTGGGTTCAGAATCGCCGAAATACTGGCGGATCTGCTCATCGGTGCCAAGACCCAGTGCGCGCAGGAAGGTAGTAACCGGCAGCTTGCGGTTTTTATCAATGCGCACATAATATACATCGGAAGAATCGGTTTCGTATTCCAGCCATGCGCCGCGGTTGGGGTTCATGGTTGCGGTGAAAAGGTCCTTGCCGGTACGGTCCTTGCTGGAAGCATAGAACACGCCGGGCGAACGAACCAGCTGGCTGACGATAACACGTTCTGCACCGTTGGAGATGAAAGTGCCGGAATCCGTCATGAGCGGGAAATCGCCCATGAAAATTTCCTGTTCCTTCACTTCGCCGGTGCTTTTGTTCAACAGGCGCGCAGTGACATAAAGCGGCGCAGCATACGTTGCGTCACGCTCTTTACATTCTTTAATGGTATATTTGGGGTGCTTGTCCAGACGGTAATCGACAAATTCCAGCGAGAGATTCCCGGTGTAATCCTCGATCGCGTCAATGTCGTGGAACACTTCGCGCAGGCCCTCGTCCAGGAACCAGTTATAAGAGTTTTTCTGGATCTCGATGAGGTTGGGCATGCCAATCACTTCGTTGATGCGGGAAAAGCTCATTCTGGAGGTTCGACCGTTTTGTACGGGCTTGACCTTTACCATAAAATGCGACCACTCCTATTCCGTTCAGATTTGTTTTTGGCAAAAGCGCTCCGCCGAAGCAATGATTTTCTTGGAACATTCGTCGTTTTTAACAAAGTTTGAAAAAACGCGGAAAAATCAAAATTCCTTTAGGGCGCTCTATTCCATTTTGTGATACTATGCCAGTATACCAGCCAAAAAGCTGATTGTCAAGGGCTCTTTTGGCATTTTGCGTGTTTTTTTATCAGGCAATTGAACGCCCGGATGCGTGTCACATTTCTTTTGGCAAAGTGCTATTTTTGCATTTCTTTTGCCACTTGACAAATCCTTGAAATGCCGCTAATTGGCACAATGCCCAATTACCTTGTGTGTTTTTTGTATGGGTTGCAGCCTGCGTTTTTTCTGCATTTTCCCGTTTTTTACGCTTTGCAAACAAAAAGTGCCCTTCCCGCCGTTATCCGTGTGCAGGGTGGGCACTCGTCTGTTTTTGGTGTTATGCGTTTGATGCCTGGCCCGCCACACGGGTATTTACACCAGCTCCACCCGGTATTTTTGCAGCCAGTAATTCAGCTGCACAAACCAGGCAATGGTCTGCGGGGTGGTCATCAGCTGGCCATACCAGGGGGTTGCAGTCTCGGCAGCGGTCAACAGCTGTTCCAGCGCTGCCCTCTTGGCAATACGCAGCAGTGGGGCATCCGGGTCCTGCATCGCACTGCGCAGCATGGCGCTGACAGCATTCAAATACGCCGGGTTCCATGTTTTAGGGTAGGGGCTCTTTTTTCGCCACAACACTTCCGTGGGCAGCACGCCCTGCATCGCCTGGCGCAGCAGGCCTTTTTCGTGGCCCTCGTAATCCTTATATTCCCACGGCACGCTGTACAGGTATTCCGCAATGCGGTAATCGCAGAACGGCACGCGCACTTCCAGCCCGCTGTACATACTCATTCGGTCCTTGCGGTCCAAAAGGGTCTGCATAAACCAGTTAAAGTTCAGGGCAAACATCTGGCGCATCCGTTGTTCCAGGGGATCCAGACCGGGGCGGATGGAAGTTTGCTCCAGCGTGGCGCGGTAGCCTTCATCAATATACGCCGCCGGGTCAATGCCGCCGAACACCTCCGGCTTAAAAAAGCTGACCCTGTATGCCGTGCTCTGCGCCCAAGGGAAGCCATACCGCTCCCGCACGGTCTTATCCCTGTACCAGGGGTAACCGCCAAATATCTCGTCCGCGCACTCGCCGGAAAGTGCCACGGTGGCTGTTTTACGGATCTCACGGCAGAACAGCAGCAGCGAGGAGTCGACATCCGCCATACCGGGCAGGTCGCGGGCGTCCACCGCTTCCAGCAGGGCGACGGCCAGTGCTTCGCTGTCCAGCGTTACCCAGGTATGCTGCGCGTTCAAGAACTGGTTCATGGTGCGGATATACGGCGCATCCGGGCTGGGCTGGAAATGGGTGGCGTGGAAGTACTTTTTGTTATCCTGATAACCGACCGAGAAAGTCTGCAGCGTTTTGCCCCGCGCCGTAAAGTGGGAATCCGCGATTGCCGAAATCAGGCTGGAATCCAGCCCGCCGGAAAGGAAGGTTGCCACCGGCACATCCGATACCAGCTGCCGCGTGACGGCATCCATCACCAGGTCCCGCACTTTGGCTGCGGTGTGGGTAAAATCATCGGGGTGTTCGTGGTCGGTCAGCTGCCAGTAGCGGCGCACGGTGAGGCGCGGCGCACCAACCTGTGGCACAGTGTATTCTGCGCAGCAGCCGGGGTTCAATTCCTGCACATTGCGGAACACCCCGCACCCCGGCGTGCGGCCGGGGCCGAGCAGCAGCACATCGGCCAGCCCATGGGCATCCACCTGCGGCGGGATCTCCGGGTGGCAGAGCAGCGTTTTCAGCTCGGAAGCAAAGATCAGGCTGTCCCCGCGCAGGGCATAGAACAGCGGCTTGACCCCGACGCGGTCCCGCGCCAGAAAGAGCTTTTGTGCCCGCTGCTGCCACACAGCAAATGCAAAAATACCGTTCAGCTTTTCCAGACAGTCCGGCCCCCACTGGGCAAAAGCATGTAACAAAACCTCAGTATCGGAATGGCTTACAAAGCGATGGCCCAGAGCCGCAAGCTGGGCGTGCAGCTCCGGCGTGTTGTACAGCTCGCCGTTGTACACCAGAATGTATTTTTCCCCGCCCTGATCCAACACCATGGGCTGGCAGCCGTTTTCCAGATCCACCACAGCCAGCCGCGCATGGATCAGCGCCGCATGGCCGTGCAGGTACATTCCCCGCTGGTCCGGCCCGCGGCGTGCAAGGCTTTTCTGCATTCGGCAGTAAGCTGGGTAGTTGGCTGCAATCTTATTTGGGTCCGCGCTGATCTGTCCGGCAATTCCACACATCGTTATCCCCTCCCCTATATCATCAGGGTAATCGTATGCTGTGGCTTTGTCATTTATGCCTGCTGCACACAAAAATACACCCGCACCGCCGGGCAAACAGCAGTACGGGTGCAGATGATTTTAATTTGCTATTTCTATTCTATATAAGAATCACGGCATCAATCCAGGAAGTCGCGCAGCTTTTTGCTGCGGCTGGGGTGGCGCAGCTTGCGCAGGGCTTTTGCTTCGATCTGGCGGATACGTTCACGGGTAACGTTGAACTCCTTGCCCACCTCTTCCAGCGTGCGGGGGCGGCCATCTTCCAGGCCAAAGCGCAGGCGCAGGACCTTTTCTTCACGCGGGGTCAGGGTTTTCAGCACATCGGCCAGCTGCTCTTTCAACAGGGTCTGGCTGGCGGCTTCGGCGGGAACGGGGGCTTCCTCATCGGGGATAAAGTCGCCCAAGTGGCTATCTTCCTCCTCACCGATGGGGGTTTCGAGGCTGACGGGTTCCTGTGCCACGCGCATAATCTCGCGCACTTTGTCCACCGGCATATCCAGGCGCTCGGCAATTTCTTCGGCGCTGGGCTCATGGCCGTTTTCGTGCAGCAGTTGGCTGGAAACCTTTTTGACCTTGTTGATGGTTTCCACCATATGCACAGGGATACGGATGGTGCGGGCCTGATCCGCAATGGCGCGGGTGATGGCCTGGCGGATCCACCACGTTGCATAGGTGGAGAACTTGAAGCCCTTGGTATGGTCAAACTTTTCAACCGCTTTGATCAGACCCAGGTTACCTTCCTGGATCAGGTCCAGGAACTGCATGCCGCGGCCCACATAGCGCTTTGCAATGGAAACTACCAGACGCAGGTTGGCTTCGCTCAGGCGCTGCTTGGCGCGTTCGCCGTCCTTGCCGCCTTTCTGGATATCCAGGGCCAGCTGCACTTCCTCATCGGGGGTCAGCAGGGGCACGCGGCCGATCTCTTTCAGGTAAACCTTAACGGGGTCATCGATGGTAATGCCGTCCGAGGTAACGGTATCCTCAAAGTCATCCATCCCCTCCTCGCCCATATCGGCCACAGCGGACATATCAGTGGCGTCATCATCCACCACTTCAATGCCGTTGCTTTCCAGCTCTTCATACAGCTTTTCCATCTGCTCCGCGTCAATAACACGGCTGCTTTCTTCCATAGCGTCACTGATTTCGGTGCTGGTCAATTTGCCTGCACGGCGGCCCTGTTCAATCAGGTTGCGAATCGAATCTTTCTTTTCTGCCATAAGTAGTTTCTCCTTTGGTTTTTATTCTGCCCATCTTACTGGAACGGGATAAAACAACATGGTTTTGGCCGGGTGGAAATTATTCTTCCGGCGGGCGTTCGCCCACTTTTTTGCGGGCAAGGGCGGCAAATTTCTGCCGGAATTCATCGTCTGTGGTGCCTGCCACCTGGGCGCTTTCGGGGTTTGCGGTCTGCAAACGATCCAGCAGCATATCAATATCCCGGCGGGTCAGGCGGGTATCGGCGTTTTGGGCCTGGGCCAGCATCACCTGGCTGTAGGCTTTTTCCTCCAACAAGGGGGAAAGGGTCGTGGCGTTGGCGGGCTGGCCGCGGGCGGCGCAGTCGTAAATCGCCTTGATTGCCTGCTGCATTTCCGGCAGCACCACCATGCCAAGGTTCAGCCGCTCCCGGATGTAGGGGATGGCGCCGGCATCCTGCAGCATAGCCGCCACAAGCTGGCGGGCGGCGCTTGCGGCCCCCAGGGCAGCTTCGCCCCCGCGGTCATAGGGCACGCGGATATCCGCCGCAATCCCCTGGCGGGAAAGTTCGTTCTGCTCTTTGCGGCGCGCCCTGCGCCCGGCCCCGCGCACGGCGCTTTCCAGCTGGACCAACACAGCCTTTTTATCAATGCCGGTCTGCTCCGCAATGCGCCCGGCATACACATCCCGCGCCGTGGGGCTGACCGCGCTGCCTGCCAGAATGCCGATGGCTTCATCCACATATTGCAGGCGCTGGGCATCGTTGCGCAGGTCATATTTTTTCACTGCCTTAGCCAGCTTGAACTCCAGCGGGGTTGCGGTGCCTTCCAGCACGGCTTCAAACCGGTCGCGGCCATAGGTGCGGATAAATTCATCCGGGTCCTTGGCACCGGGGATGTTCAGCACCCGCACCTGCAAATTAGTACCGGAAAACAGCGCCAAACTGCGCTCCGTTGCCTTCTGGCCTGCTTCGTCCGAGTCATAGCTCAGCACCACTTCGTCGGCGTATTCCGTCAGCAGCTTGACCTGCTCCGGCGTCAAAGCCGTGCCGCAGGCACAGACAGCGGTATCAAACCCGGCTTCGTGCATCGAGATGACGTCCATATACCCTTCGCAGAGGATATACCGCTTGGACGTTGATTTTTTTGCCACATTCAGCGCAAACAGCGTGCGGGATTTGTGGTAGACCATCGTTTCGGGCGAGTTGATGTATTTCGGCTTGGAATCATCCATCACGCGCCCGCCGAACGCAATGATATTGCCCCGCACATCAATGATGGGCACCATCACGCGGTGGCGGAAGATATCATACAGATTGCCCTTGGCGCTACGCTTGACAAGGCCGGAGGATTCCAATTCCGGCTCGGTAAAGCCGCGGTGGCGCAGGTAGTGCAGAAGGCCGACAAAATCTTCCGGTGCATAGCCCAGGCCAAACCGGCGGATGGCCGCATCCGAAAGGCCGCGTTTTTCGCGCCAGTAGCGGCGGGCCATGGCGGCTTCCGGCGTCGGGGCGTTGAGCTGGTCATAAAAATAGCGCGCGGCGTTGCGGTTGATCTCCAACAGGCGGGAGCGGGAACGGCTTTCCTGGTCGTCCTCCTCCGGCATGGGCATCCCGGCGCGGCCCGCCAGCTGTTTAACAGCTTCCACATAGCCCAGGTTGGAAATTTTGCGCACAAAGTTAATCACATCCCCCGCCGCACCGCAGCCAAAGCAGTAAAAGCTTTGGGTATCCGGGTAGACGGTAAACGAAGGGGTTTTCTCGTTATGGAAAGGGCACAGCCCGGTATAGGTCCGCCCGCGATGACGCAGCTGCACATATTGGCCGATTACTTCGGTAATATCATTGCGTGCAACCACTTCCTGTATGTATTCCTGTGGGATCAATGGGGCTCCGGGCCTCCTTTCGCGTATATATCGTAATAATTTATAGGTTAGCGGGCGCACAATGTGCGCCCCTTCGGGGCGGGCGGCAGTGTTCTAACATACTGCCAATTTTATAGCACCTGCCACTTTTGCGGCACAAACAGCTCCTCAAACAGGCGGGTAGCAAATTCATCGCTCATGCCGGAAATATAATCCGCCACGGCACGGTCCATTCCCTGGTGATATGCCACCTGCATATAAAAATTAGGCATCAGCGTGGGGTCCGCGCAAAGGCGCTCATATAGCGCTTCGATCATCTTGTCCACTTTTTTCTCTTCGCGCTTGGCATCCTTGTCCACATACACCGTGCTGTACATAAAGTCTTTCAGCACACCGTATGCCTCCTCCACTTCGGGGGAAAACTGCATTTTCCCATTTTTGCAGTTTGCGCTGTTTGCCACAAGGTCGGTGATCATTGTGGTGATGCGCCGGGATTTGGTATCTCCCAGCACCTGCACGGCATCCCGCGGCAGGGCGGTGGGGTTCAGCACACCGGCGGCCACGGCATCCTCAATATCATGGTTCAAAAAGGCAATGTGGTCCGCATAGCGCACGGTACAGCCTTCCAACGTGCGGGCCCAGGCGCCTTTGGTGTGGGTAACAATCCCGTTGCGCACCTCCCAGCAAAGGTTCAGGCCCTTGCCATCCTTTTCCAGGTAGTCCACCACCCGCAGGCTTTGGCGGTAGTGGGTAAACCCGCCGGGGCACAGCCGGTTCAGTGCGCGCTCCCCCGCGTGGCCGTATGGGGTGTGGCCAAGATCATGCCCCAGGGCAATGGCTTCGGTCAGGTCCTCATTCAGCCGCAGGGCGCGGGCAATGGTTCGGGCAATCTGGCTAACTTCCAGCGTGTGGGTCAGCCGGGTGCGGTAGTGGTCGCCCTCCGGCGAAAGAAACACTTGTGTTTTCTGCTTCAACCGCCGGAAACTTTTACAGTGCAAAATTCTGTCCCTGTCACGCTGGTAGCAGGTCCGCAGGTCATCTTCCGGTTCCGGGGTGCGGCGGCCAAAGCTCTGCTCACTTAAAGCGGCATAGGGGCTTAAGGTCAGGCGTTCAATTGTCTGGGTCTCTTCCCGCACAGTCACGGCGCAGCCTCCTTTCCCCTATCCGGTTCCCCGTTGGGCATATCATGCCCAAAAACGGCTCTCTATATTATAAATACGATAAAAAGCCGCCAAACACTTGTATGAAATGTAAAAATTTCATGGGAAATTCTGCTTTCTTGCCAGAAATGACTGCGCAGCATCAAAAAGCTGCGTAAAGTGGTTTGCTGATCGTTACTTCGGCACTGCCGCGGGTCAGCTCGCTCAGGTCATGGCACAGGGCTTCTTCGGTTCCGGCAGGCATGCGCCAGCGCAGGGTCACAGCGTCGGCATACTCCGGTTCCTGCAGTTTGGCCCCGGCGGCTGCGATCATCCGCTGGGCCTGTTCAAACTTGGGGTATGGCACGGTCACGGCGCAATCCGTCACCAGCCGCATGCTGACAATTTCCGCCTGCTGCAAGGCTCCGGATGCCGCCGCGGTGTAGGCCCGCACCAGCCCGCCGGTACCCAGCAGAACTCCGCCAAAGTACCGCGTAACCACCACGATCACATCCGAAAGCCCCGCATGGCCGATGGCTTCCAGCACGGGGGTACCGGCGGTTTTGGCGGGTTCGCCGTCATCACTGTAGCGGGTGCGGCCGCCCTCGCGCAGAACATAGGCATACACATTATGCCGCGCGGTGCGGTTGGCCGCTTTGATGCGGTTCAGGTGGGCAAGGGCAGCTTCCTCGGTATCGGCAAACGCAGCGGAAGCAATAAAGCGGGAGCGCTTTTCTTCATATTCAAAGGTGGAAATACCGCGGATCGTTTGATAGTCCGGCATAGGGGTTCTCCTTTGAGATGCAAGATGATGGATTTGAAAAAAATACCGCAGATGTTGCCATCTGCGGTATACAAAACCTTAATGCAATTACTTGCCAGCCTTGTTGGCGTAGCGGCGCTTAAAGCGCTCAACACGTCCGCCGGTGTCAACCAGCTTCTGCTTGCCGGTGTAGAAGGGATGGCACTTGCTGCAAACTTCAACGCGGATCTCCGGCTTGGTATCGCGGGTATGGATCACGTTGCCGCATGCGCAGGTAATGGTGCAATCCACATAGTTGGGATGAATACCCTGCTTCATTTTCATTTCACCTCTTTCTCGATCATGACTAAAGGGAGCCATACTTGATATATGTGCTCATCACAATCTTCGAATTTCGGCTACCAGCAGACGCCATCCTGTGCGTGTGGAGCAGCCCTCTGAACGATTGCTAGAGTATTTTACCAGAGTTTTTGTGCTTTGTCAAGTAGTGCGGGCAATCTTTTGCGGCGGCAAATTGCCAGCAAAAGTGCAATCATTTATATGCCCATCCGGGACGTCGAGGACGCCGTCTCCTACTGTGGGGCAAAGTACATCACACGCTTTTTGTATCTGCTCCGGTAAGTTTCCGGCGGAGTCGGGTCCCCCCGCCCTACTGGGTGTTTGTGGGTTAGCCGCACACAATAAAATGCTCTGTAGGGAACGGTCTTGACCGTTCCGGGGCCTTGTAGCAGATGCCGCAACAATTTTTCGCAAAGCCCTTTGGCTCCCCTTCGAGGGGAGCTGTCGCCGAAGGTGACTGAGGGGTGATTCCCCAAGCGGAGCCTGAAAATGCGCGTTATTTCCTCACTGCGGCGGCTAGGGGGCTGCATACAAAAAAGGCCGTCTGCGTATTACAGCAGGCGGCCCAAAAGCGCCAAACCTATGGAATCACATTATGCCAGCAGCGGCTTAACGGCAGCGGCCAGTTCTTCTTTCTTGGCTTCGGCTTCGGCCAGGTCTTTGCCCTTGGTGGTAAAGTAGGTCTTGATCTTCGGCTCGGTGCCGGAGGGGCGCACCACAACGGTGCAGCCGGATGCCAGGGTGTAGATCAGCACGTTGGCGGCGGGCAGACCGGTCTCTTCAGGCTTTTTATAGTCCACAACCTTTACAACGGCGTCACCGCCAAAGTCCTTGGGCGGGTTCTCGCGCAGGCCGGACATAATGCCCACCATCTTGTCCATGCCGGACAGGCCCGGGAACTCAAAGCTGTCAACCTTGTTCAGGTAGCGGCCATACTCGGCGTAAATGCGCTCCAGCTCTTCCTTGATGGAACTGCCCTTTGCGCGGTAATAAGCAGCCATTTCGCAAATCAGCATAGAGCCGATGATGGCATCCTTATCGCGGACGTAAGGACCAGCCAGGTAGCCATAGCTTTCCTCAAAGCCAAAGATGAAGCGGTCAACCTGACCAGCAGCTTCCAGCTTGGCGATCTGATCGCCGATCCACTTAAAGCCGGTCAGCACATTGCGGCACTCAACACCGTAATGCTCGGCCACCTTGTCCGCCAGCGGGGTGGACACGATGGATTTGCACATGACGGGGTCTTTGGGCATGGTCCCCTGCTCAATGCGGCCCGCGCAGATGTAATCCAGCAGCAGAACGCCGACTTCGTTGCCGGAAAGCAGCTCATAGCTGCCATCCTTGCACTTAACGGCAATGCCAACGCGGTCAGCATCGGGGTCAGTGGCCAGCATCAGGTCTGCACCAGACTTTTCGGCCAGTTCCAGGCCAAGGCGCAGAGCCTCGAAAATTTCGGGGTTGGGGTACGGGCAGGTGGGGAAATTGCCGTCCGGCTTTTCCTGTTCCGGCACAACGGTGATATCGGTAATGCCGATGTCATGCAGAACATGGGTGACCGGAACCAGGCCGGAGCCGTTCAGCGGGCTGTAAACCAGCTTCAGGCCGGCGGTCTTGCAGATACCGGGACGGATGGAGCGGGCTTCGATTGCTTCGTACAGGGCGTTGATGCAGTCATCGCCAACGTATTCGATGATGCCCTTTTCCAGCCCCTCGGCAAACGGCATGGTTTTGGCGCCGGTCAGAATGTCGGTCTTCTGGATTTCGGCGTACACGATGTCAGCGGCCTCATCGGTCATCTGGCAGCCATCGGGGCCGTAGGCCTTATAGCCGTTGTACTTGGCCGGGTTGTGGGATGCCGTTACCATGATACCGGCGTTGCAGTTATAATACCGGGTAGCAAAGCTCAGTGCGGGAACCGGCATCAGGGCGCTGTAAATGCGCACCTTTACGCCGTTGGCGGCCAGAACTTCGGCAGCAGCCTTGGCAAACACATCGCTCTTGATGCGGCTGTCATAGCTGATAGCAACGGTCTGGGTGCCGCCTTGGGTCTTGACCCAGTTGGCAAGGCCCTGGGTAGCCTGGCGCACAACATACACGTTCATGCGGTTGGTACCGGCGCCGATCACACCGCGCAGACCGGCAGTGCCGAACTTAAGGGCAACGGCAAAACGATCCTGAATGGCAGCGTCATCGTTCTGAATCGATTCCAGCTCCGGCTTCAGGTCGGGGTCATCCAGGTTGGCAGCAAGCCAACGGCTGTACATTTCTTTATACATTTTGGACACCATCACTTTCTTACCCTGTAAAAGTTTTGGGTAAATTTACTTGTTCAAATTAAATATATCAATTTTAGTTTGCGTTGTCAATCAAAAAAAGCTGGAATTCCGGCTTTTTGCCGGGGCTTTGCCTGTTTTTTACCCTACAGCGTCAAGGCAGATTTTGGGCACAAAAAATATGCTTGCCGCCGCGGGCGGAACAGGATATACTGAAAATAATCAAAGTACGCAATTTGTTGAAAAAAAGGAGTTGGCTGCGCCATGTATGCACACGTTGTCAGCCTGGGGGTAACGGGGCTGGATGGCTACCCCGTTACCGTGGAAACCCACATCAGCGGCGGTCTGCCCAAATTTGCCATGGTGGGCCTGCCGGATTCCGCCGTGAAGGAAAGCAGTGAGCGGGTGCGCAGCGCCATCAAAAACCTGAACTGCCCCTGGCCCGCCAGCCATGTTACCGTCAACCTGGCCCCCGCCGATGTGCGCAAGACCGGCAGTTTGTATGACCTGCCGGTGTTCATCGGCATTTTGGCGGCGCAGCAGTACATCCCACAGCCAGAGCCGCACCAGGCATTTTTGGGTGAGCTTGGGCTGGATGGCACGCTGCGCCCCATTGCCGGTGCCCTGCCCATGGCCCTTGCCGCCCAAAAGGCGGGCGTGACCGAGCTGTTTGTTCCTGCCGAAAACGCCGCCGAAGCCGCCGTGGCCGAGCAGCTGACAGTTTACCCCGCCCGCAGCGCTGCGGATGTGATCCGCCACCTGGCGGGGCAGGCAAAGCTCAGCCCCGCCAGCCGCACAGGATACGATGCCGCCGGGCAGTGGCTTGGCCCCGATTTTGCGGATGTGCGCGGCCAGGCGGAGGCCCGCCGCGCGCTGGAAGTTGCCGCTGCGGGTGGGCACAACCTGTTGATGGTGGGCCCGCCGGGCACCGGCAAAAGCATGCTGGCCAAGCGCCTGCCGGGCATCCTGCCGCCGCTCAGTTATGAGGAAGCGCTGGAAACCACCGCGATTTATTCCGTTGCCGGGCTGGTGCAGGCCGGGACCGGATTATTGCAGCAGCGACCGTTCCGCAGCCCCCACCACAGTGTCAGCGCCGCAGCCATTGCGGGCGGCGGCACAGTGCCCCGCCCCGGCGAGGTCAGCCTGGCCCACAACGGTGTACTGTTTTTGGACGAATTGCCAGAGTTCAGCCGCGAAGCGCTGGAGGTGCTGCGCCAGCCAATCGAGGACGGGTGCATCTCCGTGAGCCGGGTACACGGCACCGCCACCTACCCCTGCCGTTTTATGCTGGCTGCCGCCATGAACCCCTGCAAGTGCGGGTATTATGGTTCCGGCGTGCGGGAATGCAGCTGCACGCCCAGTGCGATCGAGCGCTACCGGCAGCGGATTTCCGGTCCGCTGCTGGACCGCATTGACCTGCATGTAGAGGCCCGCCCCGTGGAGTACGACGCCCTTGCCGCAAAAACCGGCGGCGAGCCGAGCGCGGCCATCCGCACGCGGGTGGCCGCGGTACGCGCCATGCAGGCCCAGCGCTACCAAGGCTTTGGCTTTACCTGCAACGCCCAGCTGCCCAGCGGCATGCTGCGCCGCTACTGCCCGCTTGCGCCCGCCGCCGAAAAGCTGCTGCGCGGTGCGTTTGAACGCATGGGCTACAGCGCTCGCGCCTATGACCGCATCCTGCGCGTGGCCCGCACCATTGCCGACATGAACGGTGTGGAACAGATCGGCGCCGCAGAGCTGATGGAAGCGCTGCAATACCGGAGAATGGACAGGGCGGTTGGCAAATGAATATTTGCCAAATGAATAAGTAATAAAGAATAATTAAAAATGCAGGTGGACCGCGTTGCTGGCACAACGCTCAAAAATATTAGAGTTCTGTCAAATATAGAGCACTAATATTTCTGAGCCGTGCGCAGCACTGCAGTCCACCTGCATTATTCTTTATTCTTTTTTCATTATTCTTTCTATTTCACCCGTTCCTTTTCGGAACGGGCGAAATAGAACATCCACTGCTGCAAAATTCCGGCGTTGCCATAGGCTGGGAATGGGTTCTGCCCGGCGTAATGCTGGTCGATCACACGCTGGATCCACACATCCACGGGGGCACACTCCATGCGGCCATAGGCAAACAGGGCTACGCAGTTGGCCACCTTGATGCCCACGCCGTGCTGCTGCATCAAAGCTTCCAGCAGCCGGGCATCGGGCAGGGTTTCCAGCGCGGCAAGGTCCAGCGCTCCCGCTGCAACTGCCTGGGCGGCAGCCAGAACATACGGGGCGCGGTAGCCCAGCGCGCAGTCCCGCAATGCCTGCTCCCCTGCCGCGGCGAGCGCCTGCGCCGTTGGGAACGCATACAGCACATTCCCGCCCGGCTGCAGCAGCGGCGCACCGTACCGGGTACACAGCGTTTCCACACAAGCCTGAATGGCCGGGATATTTTTGCGCTGGCTGATGATAAAGGTAACCAGCATCTCCCAGGCGTCCTGGCGCAGAATGCGGATGCCCGCCCCGGCCCGGGCCGCTGCGCAAAGGTAGGCATCCTGTTTGGGCACCGCGGCGCGGATGGCCGCATAATTGCGGTTCAAATCAAAATAGCGGTGCCAGAAGCCCTGCCATTCTTCCGGGGTACAGCTGGCTGTATACGTATCACCGCTGCCGGGCTGCAGGTACAAAAGCTTATCCCCGGCCAAAAACCGCCAGCCCTGCGGCGTTTGCGCAATGCGGAACGCCTGGCCGCTGGCGGCTATTTTTTGCAGATCGAAATCACCCGGTATCGTTACGGTCATGGCTCGCGCAGCACCTCCAGCATGCGGCGGGCGCTGCCTTCCCACGAGTATTTTTGCAGTACGGCAGCGGCATCCCGGCCGGGGGTTACATGGTCCACACTGCCGTGGTTGGTGGAAAGGTCAATGTAATCAGCGTGGGAGCCGTAAATTTCCCGCATGCAGGGGGTATTGCTCACCATCACGCGTGGAGCACCACAGGCAATGGCTTCCAGCGGGGGGATGCCGAACCCCTCATACAGCGTGGGGAACAAAAACGCCTTGCAGTTTTCCATCAGGCTTTTGGCTTCGCCGTCCGTCACATAGCCAAGGTACATCACGTTATTCAGGTGGTCCAACCCCAGGGCAGCGGCCTCTTTGGCAAGGCTGCCGCCGCCCGCAATTGCAAACATAACCTGGGGTTTGCTCTGCGCAGCGCGCAGCACCCAGGGAAAGTTCTTATTTTTAAGCAGGTTGGACATTGAGAAATAATACTCGCCCTTTTTCAGCTGCGGCCACTTGCTGTACTCACCAAACAGCATGGGGTCAGGGCGCACGCGCTGCATATGCTGCCAGGCGTTATACACCACGGTGATCTTTTCGGGGTTCACATGGTAATATTTCACGATCTCGCTTTTGGAAAATTCCGAGACCGTCACGATTTTTCTGGCCTTTTTGGCAATGGCCGCATACTGCATGCAGTGCCAGACAGCGCTGGTGCGGCCGCGCAGGTCGGTATAAAAATCCGGGCGTGCTTTATAGCACACATCATGCACCACGGCAATGCCCTCGTTCCCACGGTGGAACATGGGAATAACGTTGCACATGCCCAGCCAGCAGCGCCCGCTTTGTGCCAGATATCGGCCATACACCCGCTGCCAGCCCAAAATGCCGCTGGACTGCGGCAGGGTGACCACCTTGATATTGCGGTATTCGGGAACGATACAATCCGGCGGAACCGCCACTTCCAGCTCGCCGGGTTCCAGCATGGGGTCCATGGCAACGAGTATTTCCCGCGCATAGCGCTGGATGCCGGAAAGCTGCTGCACAAAAAACGAACCGTCTACTGTATACTTAGGCATTTTCATTCTCCTTATAAACGGCACCGCGTTACTGCGTCAGGATGCCGTATTGGTATTTGCACTGCAAAATGCGCTGCACGCTTTCGTCCAGTCTCTGCTGGGGGATGGTACCATCCTGCGCAGCTTCCAGCACGGCGGTATAGGCATCGGCAAGGCCGTTGGGCATCAGCAGCAGGTCTGCACCGGCCTGCAGCGCCTTGACCGCCGCCTGACCGGGGGTATACACATCGGTGATGGCCTGCATCGCCAGCGAATCCGTCACGATCAAGCCCTGATAGCCCAACTCCCCGCGCAAAAGATCGGTCAGCATAACGCTGGAAAGGGAGGCCGGGGTATCGTCCCCTGTTACCTGCGGCACGGTAATGTGGGCCGCCATAATCAGCGGAGCATTGTTCACATTTTGGGCAAAGGGCACCAGCTCACAGCTGCGCAGGTCATCCAGCGTTTTGTTCAGCGTTACGGTGCCAACGTGGGTATCCTCGCTGGTATCGCCATGGCCGGGGAAATGCTTGAGGGTGCAGGCAATGCCCGCATCGGCAAACCCGGCGCACGCCCCGCCCACAAGGTCGGCAGCGGTCTGCGGTTCACTGCTGAACGCGCGGGTACCGATGACCGGGTTATCGGGGTTGGTGTTCACATCGGCCACAGGGGCAAAATCCAGGTTAAAGCCGTATTCTTTTAAGTAGCCGCCAATGGTGCGGCCCATGGCGCGGGCATCTTCCGGGTTACCGGATGTTCCCACCGCCGCAGCGCTCTCGTATTGGGGCAGGTCAAACGCGGCATTGTTGGCAAGGCGCGCCACCAGGCCGCCCTCCTCATCAATGGCAGTAAAAAGCGGCGTATCGCTCGCCTGCTGCAAATCGTCCAGGAATTGGGTGATCTGCTGCGGGCTTTCCAGATTTTTGCCAAAGATCACCACGCCGCCCACCGGGTACTCCGCCAAAGTCTGGCGCATGGCATCCGTCAGATCGGTCACGCCGTCCGCCTTGGCATCGTTGATCTGGTCCTGCGTTTGGCTCAAGTCCAGGGAATCGGGTCGAACAAGAAAGAGCTGCCCCACCTTTTGTTCCAGCGTCATCTCCTCCAGCAGCTGCTGCACGGGGTCCGGCTCCGGGGTGGGCTGTTCCGTGGGTGCTGCCTGCGTGGTTTGGGCTTGCTGTGTTGGTGCTTCGGTCGGCTGGGCCGCCTTATTTGGGAGTACATCTTTTGGGGCAGCAGAACAGGCGCACAAGACTGCCGCCAAAACGGTTGACACAAATGCCGCGAATCTTTTTTTCATGCTTACCGCCCCCTGCTGTTTGTCTAAGGCAACACCGCACAATTCCCGCCTTGCGGCTTAAGCACCGCTCCGGCAGC
>ERZ827478.855-NODE-855-length-26375-cov-9.554673_pt1 | contig 26375 bp, 28 predicted proteins | sample MGYA00519705_ERZ827478 | MGnify/ENA primary metagenome ERZ827478 (study PRJEB31778, sample SAMEA3449318) | human gut metagenome | biome: human gut; feature: human-associated habitat; material: faeces | place: United Kingdom | collected 2010/2012 ... | reverse complement strand
AGATATAACCATACAGTAAATAATCCAGATGCAACATATGGAAATAATTTAGATAGAATAATACCAGGTTTAACACAGAGCTTCAAGAAATTATTACTAGAAAGAGGTTTAAACTTGAATGATGCAAATAAAGAACAACATACAAAGAAAATATTGCAATGGAGATATTAGAAGATTTAAAAGAAAAAGACGAAAAAATAAATAATGAGAACCAAAAAATATAAAAGGGAGTGAAAAAGGTATGGAATATACAAAATGTTTAGTTGAACTTGACGAAATACTGGAACATTTAAATGATGAAGAATTGAAAAAAATACCATATGAGATAAGAAACTCTATAAAGGACAATAAAGATAAACAATATCATTGGACTTATGACAAAACAAAGAAACTAAATGAGCAAAAAATGGATAGAATGACAATAGCGATGTTATCATATTTAAATATGGAATATTTACTTAATAAAAGACAGAAAGAATTTATGGAAAAATTACATAGGTTAAATAAAGAAGAAAAGATGAAACAATATGATTTAGACGATTTGTTTAAAAATGAAAAAATAGATGACAAAAAAGAAATGACTGTACCAATAAAACAAGAAAAATGCTACAAAAAGATATTTTTATTTATAAAAAGAATATTTAAGAAGTGATTATAGTATGCAAGAATTACTAAAAATGAAATGATATTAGTGCAAAGATGAAAATAGTAACATAAACTATATGTTGGAATTTTTGACTACTGAATATTAAAAATTTTTTAAATGGATATTTTGAAAAAAATATTTAAAACATTAAAAAAACTACTTGCTAAACGTATCAAAATTTGTTATTATAAAAAGGTAATAATTAAAATTAAATTTTAATTTATAATGCCGGTGTGCTGGAATTGGTAGACGGGGCAGACTCAAAATCTGTTGTCAGCAATGGCGTGTGGGTTCGAGTCCCACTACCGGCACCAAAAGAATTAAATCGTTGCACCAGACGAAAAACTGAAGAAATCAACTGTAAAAGGTTGTTTTTTTTTCTTTTATTGCAAATGTTTATAATTGGTTTAGAAAGTGACATGATAAAAAAATCAAATCTTTGTAAGACAAAAGATGAAAAGATTATAGAAAAAGCAGTTGAGGATGGTATAGTTGTTATGGCTAAAAGATTTGGAAAAATAAAAAGCGATAAGCGATAGTACAGAAAAATTAGGTTCTCCATATATATTATTTATGCTAATAATTCCAGCTATAATAGTAATTGTAGTACTACTGTTATTAGGTGTTATTGATATTAAAAATATAATTAATATATAAAGAGAAAAAGAAATTATAAGCTCAAAAATAAATAGAAGAAATTTTAAAACAGAAAGAGTAATCTTAATTATAAGATTATTCTTTCTGTTTTGATTTGGAAATTAATGAAACTAAGGCTTAGTGGAACCCAGCCAAATCTTTACAACTGCAAAGGCCTGGTTTGAGTTCTGGGGAAAATCCAGCATAGATATGTCCCCGTGCACCAGCAGATTGAACAACAAATGATGTAGTTTTTGATGCTTCCTCAAAAGCTGTATCAACGAAACGTTTTGTTATTTCTTTATCATTTTTATAGTATTGGTTAACAAATGATGCCAAAAAAGCATCTCCAGCACCTGTTGTGTCTACAGCATCTAAGACAGCATTTCTAAGGATCTTTCCATATGAACATGAAGAACTTACAACGATTTCAGCGCCATTTTTACCCCAAGTAATAATAAGTATTTTGGGTTTTAAAATGTCATAAAAGTCTCTATAGTTTCTTAAATTAAAAAGATCCTTCAAATACATTGCAACTCTCCCGTTCATTTGGATAATTTCAAATTTTTCTATAAGAGAAAGGATGTTCTGTGGAGAAAGAGTTCTACGTACATGACCTAAATCGATAATTTTATCATTAGGTAAAATACTAATGAGCTCTATATCTTGTGGGGTTAAGTGATCAAAGATGATAACATCATTAGATTTAATCTTCGATATACAATATTGGTTTGTTGTAAAGCTTTTTTCATACCATGTTGCGTTTCCACATATTGGACAAATCTTGCTTGAAGAAAAGTGTCCATTTTCGAGACTGCTCAAGTGGTAGATTCTGGATTGTGGCATATCAATAATCTTTATATCAGATGTATCAACATACTCACGCTTGAAACCAGCCAATATCATCTGACCAATGATATTAGAATTTACTGTACCTATAACTGCGGTAGGATTGCCTAAATAAGCAAGACCCAATAAACAGTTAAATTTAGAAGATCCTCCATCGATGAGAGCCAATTTCTTAGGGCTTTTGTAGTAGTAATCTGCGGGTGGGTCACCTGTTACTATGAACCGTAATTTTTCCATTAAAATTCCTCCTAATAATAAAGTATAATATAAATTATATCATGAAAATACTAAAAATAGTACTAAAATGAAAAAAAATTAATACATTTATTAGCATAGAACACTATATAAAATAAAAGTTAGGAGGTAGACATGCAAGAAAACATTGAAATTAAAGCCGAAAGGATTAGAGAAATAGTAAAAAGTGAAAATATAAGAAATATATATTTAAACTTTATAGATTTAAATGGCAATATTCGTAGCAAATTGGTAGGAGTAAAAGAATTAATAAATAATACTCATGTTTCATGGAATGATGGAATTAGCATAAATGGTAGATTAATAACTGATTTTAAAAATAACATACAATCAGATTGGTTAGTATTATTACCTGATGCTGACTCATTTAGAATAATTCCATTTTTAGAAGAAAGTCAAAAATCAGCAATGTTAATGTGCCAAATAAAGAACTTTTCGCTAGATAGTAGAGACTTATTAAAAAAAGCGGTTAATCAATTATATACAAAAGAAAAGTGTATTCCAGTAGTAGGAACAGAGCTTATATATGAATTCACTTGTAGTGGGCAAGATTATTATCATACACTCCCAACTAGCAGTAGTACAATTTTTAATAATTCTTTAGTAGATTGTTTATTAGAATCGAAAATAGATGTGGAATATTATATGCCTTATGGCAAAAAGCATAATAGGATTGATTTAGTACCTGATATTGCAACAAATAGCGCAGATAAGTATACAGTTTCTAAATGGTTTTTAAGAAGCTTAGCTACAAAAGTAAATTATGATATTAAATTTTCAAAATTAGATGAAAATAGTCTTTCATCATTTCCAATGCATATAAGTTTATGGGATGAAAATAAGAAAAATAACTTATTTTTCAGTAATGATGATGAATTTGAATTAAGTAATTTGGCAAAAAAATTTATAAACGGTATTTTACATTTTTATAAATATATTTATGCTGTTACAAAAGCAACAACAAAACAAGAAATGTTAAATTTAATACCAACATTGTCGATGAATAGAGATAATTCACTTATACAAGTTCCTTTATATTTTAAAGAAAAACAAAAAAAGGATAGAGTAGGGTGGAGCAAAAGACTAGTTTATCAAGGTGCTACATCAGATTGTAATCATTATCTGGTTTTAACATGTATATTATATGCAGGAATTTTTGGACTACAAAATTTAAGTGAAAATGAAAAACATATTGAATGTGTTAATCAATATTCATGCGAGGAGCTGCTACAAGAAGTAAAAAATAATGAATATTTTATAAAAACAATAGGAGGTGATTTTACAGATTATATTATAAATAAATTAAACTGTAAGAAAGGAAATTAGAACTTATGAATCAAGAATTTTGCTTATTTCAGGTTGATAAAAAAAGAGTAATATGGGAAGTTACTAAGTTTTGCAATTATCATTGCAAACATTGCTGTGCATCAGCAGAAATAATAGATACAAAAGACGAACTTAAATTAGATAATTTTATTAAAGCTTTAGATGAAATGAAAGAATATGGAGTAGAAGAGATATATTTTTCAGGAGGTGAACCATTTTCTAGAAAAGATATATTACAAATATTAAAAAAGGCTGTAGATAATGGCATAAAATGTAATATCTCAACGAATGGCTCATTAATTACTGAAAATATTGCTAAAGAATTAAAAAAATTAAACATAAATAAAGTTCATATTAGTCTAGATCACTATGATAAGGAAAAATTCAATTCATTCAGAGGCGGAGAATACTTTGAACCAACGATTAATGCAATAAGATTACTAAAAGATAATAATATTTATGTAAGAGTTGGTGCAGTTATATGGAAAGAAAACGTAAAACAAATAGAAGAAATGATACAATATCTAATTAATTTAAATGTAGATGAAGTTGTTTTTAATTGGTTAATAAAAGTTGGTAGATTAACCAAAAACGAAGATGTATGTGTTAATATTTCTGAATTTGATTCTACAATTAATAAAATTCGAGAACTAAAGAAGAAATGTGAAAAAAATATAAAAGTATCTATGCATAGAAGTTGTAAATTCGAAGATAGTAATCAGATATGTCCAGGAGGAGAAGACTTTTTTTACATTTCACCAGAAGGAAAGCTTGCACCATGTTCATGGATAAAGAAAATGGATAAAAATACAATCTCTAAAAATAGTCTAAAAGAAAAGTCTTTTCTTGAAATTGTAAAAGAAGATAATTTCAAGAAATTTAACAATATGAAAAATGAAAGAAAAGAAAAATATAAAACTGGGTGTCCAGCAATATGTTTTGAAAGAAATAATACATATTTTTCAAAAGATCCATTATTATTAGAAAAGGAGGAAAAGTATGGTAAATGTTCTAAATGCATGTCCGTTTAATTTAAAAGATGGAAAGGAAAGAATTCTTTGGGAAATAACACCTAGATGTAATATGAATTGTAAGCATTGCTTATTTTATATGGGAAATGGAAAAAAATGCTCAGATGAAATTACAATGGAACAAGCATTTGAAATTATAGATAATATTAAAAAAGATAAATCTATTAAAGCAATTTGGATTTCGGGTGGAGAGCCATTGCTGAGAAAAGATATTGTGGAAATTTGTAAATATATAAAAGAAGCGGGAATAAAACCGTCAATTAGTACAAATGGAGTTTTATTAACCGAAGAATTAATAGAAAAGTTATATAATGCTGGTGTAGAATATATGCACCTTAGTATTGATGGCGCAACTGCACAAACACATAATAATTTAAGAGGTGTACCACAAGCTTTTGAAATTTTAATGGATAAAATGGAATTATTAAAAACATTTCCAATTAATGTTGGAGCAAGCTTTATGGTAACAGAAGAAAGCATTGATGAAATAGATGGAGTATTAGAAATTGCAAAAAGTAAAAATTTGAATGTGATTAGTTTTTACCTTGTCGCAGAACTTGGAAGAGGAGCAATTAATTTTAAAAAAGAAAAGTTTGATTTAGCGAAAAAACTCTATGAAAAAATAAATTCAATTGATAGAAACAGATATCCAGGTCTTAAAATCGAAATGTTTAGAGCTAATAGAAGTTACTTAGATGATAACGATATAATCCAAGAATGCAAAGGATATAACTTTTTTAATATAACATATGATGGCAATTTAGGTGGGTGTCCATGGCTTATGAAATCGGAGCATGCATTTACAGTTCGGAAATTTATTAAATGAAGATTTTATAGTACTAAAAGAAAAATGTTCAAATGAAATGAAAAAACTTATAAATAATAGGAAAGAAAGAATAGAATATTGCACAAATTGTGACAGAAATAAAGAATGTGGGAAGGGATGTGTAGCTCTTCAAATAAATGCAAATAATAAACTAAAGGGAATGGATGAAGTGTGTCCAAAAATAAGGAAAGAGGTTTTAGGTATTGAATGTTCTTGATTGGAAAAAACGAGAAGATTTAAATACATATGATTTAGAAATTGGAAATTATATTTTTGAGATTAAAACTTCAAAAAAAATATTTTTATCAGATTATAACAATATAGAACCAAATGATAATCTGCCTAAAATTAAAATAAAAATCTGGATAGAGGAAAGTGAAGAATTAAAAAGAGAATTTTATAATAGTTGTAAAGATAAAAAGATATTTGTACCAGATGAACTTGCTATATTTTATGAACAGTGCAATAAAAAACTAGAACATAAATATTCATTAAAAAATAAATTTAATAAGTATTATAAAGATAAGGATAATATTTTTTTGTGTTTTAATTATATAACAGATAAGTTCTATATTTATTATAAATATGGGATAAATGAGATTTTCATAATTGGAAATGAAAAAAGTTTAGAAAGAATAATCCTTGACTTTCTAACAGTCAGTAGTATAATATTACCTATACATTCTTTGGCAGTAAAAACCAAAGGCGGTCTTGGAATTTGTATTTTAGGAGAAAGTCGGGTCAGGTAAAACATCTTTTATGATAAAGCTTATAGAAAGAGGATATCTTTTTCTTACAGATGATGCGCTTTTTATAGATAAAGAAAAAAATCTTATAAGAGTAAATACTTTCTTTTCATACAGAAAAAAATATCCTAATAACATAAATTTAGAAGAATATAGTAAAAAAATTAATAATGAAAAAATTATAATTGATTTCAAACTAGCAAAAAAATTAATCAATTTAGAATATGCAGATACAATAGAAGACTATATATTTTTTAAGCTAAGTGATATTAAAAAGGTTCAAGAATTAAAAGAACCTTTTCCATGTATTCCAAGGGAAAGTTTTTGGTGTTTATCTTTTTTAATAAAACAAAAACAAAATGAATACATTAAAGATATTTTAGAAAAATCGATTTATGAATGGAATGAGATTACAAAAAATTCTAGATTTATTAAAATTGATTTTCAGGATTTAGAAAAATTCACGAATGAATTTGTAAAACACATAGAAAAACTAAGAGGGTGAAAAAATGAAAAAAATGCTTGTTAGCGATTATGACGATACATTTTATACAGATGAGGAAAGTGTCAAAAAAAATGTTAGTAAGGTAAAAAAATTTAAAGAAAATGGAAATCTTTTTGTTATTGCAACATCAAGAAGTTGGAAATCAATTAGCCAAGAAATAGAAAAGTATAATATTGAATGTGATTATGTCATTTGTAATGCAGGTGCAATAATTATTGATCCTAAAAAAAATAGTACAATTTATAGTGACTTTTTGAAGCAGGAATATATAACCAAAATCGAAGAGATATTAAAAAAACAATCAGATGCTGAAGTTACAAGGTTCACAGAAGATGATGGCATCTCAAAAAGCGGAATTTTAGGCTACAAAATAAAAGGTGATAGAATAATATTAAGTAATATTATGAATGAGATAAAACAGACTAATATGTGCTTACAAATTATTTATAGCAATGAAAATAAATTATTTATAAACGGAACAAGTGCAAAAGAAGATGCAATTGAAGAAATTTATAAATTAGTTAATGAACCAATTAATATCGTGACTGTCGGAGATGATAAAGTAGATATTGGCATGATAAAAAAGTATGATGGATATAGAATGAAAAACAGTTCAGAAGAAGTAAAAAAGGTAACCAATAAAGAGATTGAAAATGTATATGATATTATATGAAAAACCCCCTTTTGTGTAATCACAAAGGGGGAAAAACTTTTAAAAGGGTCTACCAGTTGAATTATTCTTTTGCTGGGTTGTCTTTGATGCGTGTGAAGTTTGCTTTTTTTGCTGAGTTGTCTTTGATGCGTGTGAGGTTTGCTGAGTAGTGCTTTCACCTTGTGTATCTTTCGTTTCTGTCTTGTTAAATTTTGATCCAAATACATAACCTATCAAAAACAAAATGACTGCTAGGATAAGCACGATTGTCAACAAGACAATTGATTCAAATTCATATTTAAAAACAATAATCTTGAGACATGACAGCAATTCAGCTGTCGTTTCATTTGTAAAAAAGTAAGCTATTAATAAAGACAGCAAACTTACTACAATAATAACCAAGGAGCATTTAACTCCAGACATTTTCTTCATTTCTTGATCCTCCTTTGTTGTAAATTTTTCATGAAAAAAATGTTATGTATATATATTATATACCGTTTTACATAAAATGTAAATACTTATTCTGAATTTTATTCAGAGAATTATTAATAATAAATCATATAATCAATTTCTGGGAAGATGCAATCCTTTTTTTGTATTGATTTTAAAAATTCTCTATCAATATTATTATCTTTTATTTGTTCATATAATTTAGTAAATCTTCCAATATGATCTTTAATTCTCTTTTTTGCGTAATCTACCATTGTTCCGTTTGTTATAATGAAAAGCCAGTCACTACTTTGAGCAAGTAACAATTCACGAGCACATTGATTTAATGCAGATTTTTTTAACTTATTTTGTTCATTAGGAAATAAATGACAAAGCTCAACCATTCTATCTCCTGCAACATGTAAATGTCTATGAACATAGTCGTTACTTGGATTAAGCCATACTTCACTATAACCGTTTGCACCCCAACTTGAACGGCAAGGAGTTGCCTCTTGCATTAAAGGAAATTTATCTATATATTCACCTGGAGTTATTAATTTGAAATTATCCTGATCAAAGTAAATCTTTTTAAATAAGATATACAACCAATATGGTCCTTCATACCACCAATGACCATAAAGTTCAGCATCATATGGACATAAAATAATAGGTGGTTTTTCCATAAGTGAAGATAGATGATTTATTTGAGAGGTTCTACTATCTAAAAAATGTCCGGCCTGTTTTTCAGCAGAATCTTTTGCCCACTGCAAATTGTAGTATTCTTTGCTTTCTGTTTTTCCTGTAATACGATAATATTTTATTCCAGTATGAACTCTTGCTCCATTAGATGCTATATATGGTTTTATGTATTCATAATCAGCATCATAGCCAATATCTCGGTAAAATTCACGGTAATTATAATCTCCAGGATAGCCATTAATTGAGCTCCAAACTTGTCTTGAAGATTCAATATCACGTCCAAAAGCTATAACACCTTTTGGTGAAACGATAGGGGCAAATGTTCCATAAATAGGAGTAGGGTCAGCATATAAAATACCATGTGATTCTGTAATAATATATTCTATTCCAAACTCTTTTAAAAACTCGTCTGCTTCAGGGATGTAACCACATTCAGGAAGCCATATTCCACGAGGATTTTTTCCAAAATATTTTTTGTAAGTTTGTACACCTACTCCAATTTGAGCTTTTATTGTCTGCAGAGTAGTATAGAGAATTGGAAAATAACCATGTGTTGCTCCACATGTTATTATTTCCAAAACTCCAATATCTTGAAAATGTTTAAATGCTGAAATTAAATTACATTCATATACATCTTTAAATAGATGTAAGTCATTTGAATATTTTTGAACATAATATTTTGATAAGCTGTTTAAATGCTCATCATAAACAGTTCTTTTTACCTCTTTTTTTGCAAGTTCAACATGTTTTCTTAAATATTTTATATAACGCCTTTGAAGTAACTTATTATCAAGCATATTTAAAAGCGGAGGCGTAATAGACATTGTAATTCTAAAGTCAACTTTTTCCTCCACTAATTTTTGAAAGTTTGTAAGAAGTGGTAAGTATGTTTCAGAAATTGCTTCATAAAGCCACTGTTCTTCTAAATAATCTTCACTTTCTGGATGATGCACAAATGGTAGATGTGCATGTAAAACAAAACTAACATATCCTTTAGGTTGATTCATAATATATTTCTCCTTTGTGGTTTAACTAAATTTTAAATGATGAAGAGGTGCATGTAGAAGATGGATTTTTAAAATCATAATTTTGTATATTTTCTTCTGGATATATTTTTTCATATAAATCGTAAATATTATATATTTTCTCTATATTTTGTATAGAAAAAATTGAAGAAATATTTCTTTTTTCTCTTTTATTTGTTTTAACATTCTTAAAATATACAGAATTATTTAATATATTAAACAAAATATGGTCATTTGGAGCATCCATTTCATTAGACGAACTAATATATATATAATCACTGCTTTCATCAACTTTTTTGTAATTTTTATATTTTCTACCAAGTTCTATTTTATATGAACATTTAGCATCATTAACATGCAAATACCAACAGTTTGCAAAATCGTTTATTTCTACTTCAAATGTATAATTCATAGTCTCATTATGAATTAATAATACAGGTTTAGTTTCTATAAAAAAGTTTTCACCATATTTTTTTATAAATTCATTTTTATCATCGTCTGAGATGTCCCAGTAGACAAATAATGAATTTGGTGTTTGGGCTAGAAGTTTAACAGTGGTTTGATTATAACGGTATGGTAAGTCATAATATTCAAGTACTTCCATTTGTTTTTTTGTAGATGGTGAAGTTTTAGATTTTTTTGTGGCAGTACTTTTAGTAGTTTTCTTTTTGGTAGTTTCTTTTTTTGCAGTAGTAGATTTATTTGTTTTTTTTGTGGCAGTACTTTTAGTAGAAGCAGATTTTTTTTTGCTATTTTCATTTGAGTTTTTTTTACTTGCTACCTCCTTTTTAACAGCTTGTTTTTTTATGTTGGAAGTTGCAGTTCTTTTCTCAGTCTTTTTTATTTTTTTTGTGTCTTCTGACACAACGATAGATTCTTTTTCTTTTGAATTTCTTGGCATAATTTCCTCCTTCGTGATATGTTTATATTTACTATAGTATATACTATATCAAAAGTTCCATAAATTCAAGTAGAATACATAACAAAATTTTTAAAAAATATATCGAAATATGTTTACTTTTACCAAAAAGTTGTATAAAATAAAGAAAAAGTTATAAATTATATTCAAAAGAAAAATGAAAGGGGATTTTAACCTATGAAAATATTAATGCTTACATGGGAATATCCGCCAAGAATAGTTGGAGGAATTGCGAGGGTAGTACATGATTTGTCACAAAGATTAATTAAAGATGGACATGAAGTTACAGTAATTACCTATAAAGATGGAGATGCACCAGAATATGAAAGCGATAAAGGAGTGCAAGTCTATAGAATTGAAAACTATATGATTCGTCCAAACAATTTTATCGATTGGATTATGCAAATGAATTTTAACATGATTGCAAAAGCAAATGAATTAATTGCAAATGGAGAAAAATTCGATACAATACATGCACATGATTGGCTTGTTGCATATGCTGCAAAAACATTAAAACATTCTTATAATATTCCACTTGTTTCAACTATTCATGCAACTGAAAGCGGTAGAAACAGTGGAATTCATGATGAGGTGCAAAGATATATAAACGATACAGAATGGCTTCTTACTTATGAGTCTTCTGAAGTAATTGTTAATAGTAATTATATGAAATGTGAGCTTCAAAGATTGTTTGGACTTCCTTTTGAAAAAATAAATGTTGTTCCAAATGGTATAAATATTAATAATTTCGCAGGAATCGAGAGAGACTATGAATTTAGAAGACAATATGCAATGGATAATGAAAAAATTATTCTATATGTTGGAAGATTAGTATATGAAAAAGGAATACAAAATTTAATATCTGCAATGCCAAAAATTCTAAATGGATATCATGATTCTAAATTGATTATTGCTGGAAAAGGTGGAATGCTTGATGAGCTTAAAGCACAAGCAAATTCAATGGGACTGGGAGATAAAGTTTATTTTACAGGTTATTTAAACGCAAAACAAGTTCAAAAAATGTATAAATGTGCAGATGTAGCTGTATTTCCAAGCACATATGAACCATTTGGAATTGTAGCTTTAGAGGCAATGCTTGCAGGAGTTCCAACAGTTGTATCAGATGTTGGTGGATTAAATGAAATAATTGAGCACGGGGTAAATGGAATGAAAAGTTATGCTGGAAACAGTAATTCGATTGCAGATTCTGTATTAAGCTTATTATATGATCACAAATTATCTGCTAATATTTCAAAAAATGCAAAAAATAAAGTTAAAGAACAATTTAATTGGAATAAAATAGCTCAAGATACACACTTTATATATGAAAAGGCAATTTGTCAAACAATGGCAGAAAAACAAGCAAGACAAATAGAACAAGAAAATGCAAAAAAGACTTCAAAAGCAAAAAATACAGATAAGGAAATTACAAAATTATTAAGTTTCAAAAAAAGGCATGCGTATGCTTAAATAAATTGAATAAGAGGAGAGAAAGTATAGTATGAATGTATATGATACTGCAAATCGTTTAGCATATGAGATAAAGGAATCTAAGGAGTATAAATTATTTGAAGAGGCAAAGCAAAAAATAAGCCAAAATCCAGAATTAAAATCAAAAATAGATGAATTTGAAAAAGTAAGATATGATGCTCAAGTTTTATCTATAAAATCTGGTGAAAATGATGGAGAAAAAATAAAGAAATTACAAGAGTTGTACAATATATTAATAAAAGATAAAGAAATAAAAGAATATTTTGATTTAGAAGTTAAATTTAATCTTATGATTGCAGATGTAAATAAAATTATAGCAGAAGCGATAAAAAATGTATTAAAATAAATAATAGAAAGTCACATCTATGTTTGGACAATGATGTGACTATTCTTTTTTATAAAGGGGGATAAATATGGAATATGTAATTGTAATTATTGTGAGTATAGTACTTTTGAGCATTTTAGCACTAGTTTACGATTTTAAAATAAGCAAAATTAAAAAGTTGAAAGAACTCGGATTTTCAAAAAAATTAAATGAAATTACCAATAAACTACCAGAAAATAAAGTGGTGTGTGAAGAAATTTTAAAACAATTACATAATGAAAACAACGTAAAAGTAGTGGAAAATCAAGACAAAAATGCAAAGGCAAGTTTATATATTGTTGTAACCAACACAATAAGTATTGCAAATATTAAGGAGTCTTGTAGTAGAATTCAAACAATAGCACATGAATGCATACACTCTATTCAAAATAAAAAAATATTAATGTTTAATTTTATTTATTCTAATATTTATATACTATACTTCACAATAATATGTATACTTACGATATTTAATAAAGTATCTAATCCTATGCTTCAAATTTTTATTTTAACATTACTAAGTTTTATTTACTATAAAGTAAGAAGCTATCTGGAAATAGATGCAATGACAGAAGCTCCGTATGTTGCCAAAGAATACATGGAAAATAGCAACTTGCTTAAAAAAGAAGAAATTGATGAAATAATGAACTGCTATAAAACAATTAATAATATAGGAATAAAAATGGTAAACTTACAATTTTTTGCAAATTGCATTTTAAAAATTATTATCTATTCAGTTATTTGTCTAATATAAACTATTGAAGATATGCTTTCATATAGAGTAATAGCACTTGAAAAAAGAAAAAAAGTATTATACAATATGAAAAAAGTAAAAATAGGAGAGATTTATGAACAAAAAATGGGAATGCTATCAAACGGATGAAGAAAAAGTAAAAAAAATGGCCAAAGAATATAATATTAGTCCATTAATTGCAACAATATTAGTAAATAAAAACTTAGAAGAAAAAAAAGATATTGATAAATTTTTAAACCCAACAAGAAACGATTTTTATGATCCATATTTAATGCCAGATATGGAAATCGCTATAAATAGAATTATAGAAGCTATAGAAAAAAGAGAAAAAATAATAATTTATGGTGATTATGATGTTGATGGAATTACAAGTATTACTGTACTAAAAAAGTTTCTTCTTGAAAGAGGAGCAATAGTTGATGATTATATTCCAAATAGATTAGATGAAGGATATGGATTAAATAAGGAAGCAATTAAAAAAATTGTAGAAGAGAAATATACTTTAATGATAACAGTAGATTGTGGAATTTCAGGAATAGATGAAGTAGAATATGCAAATAGTTTAGGACTGGAAACTATTATTACAGATCATCATGAACAGGCAGAAAAACTGCCTCGAGCATTAGCAGTTGTTGATGCAAAAAGAAAAGACAATAAATATCCATTTAATCAGCTTGCTGGAGTTGGTGTTGTCTTTAAATTAATTCAAGGTATTGGAATTAAATTAAATTTAGAAGAAAAAGAATATTTAAAATTTTTGGATTTAGTTTGTGTTGGAACAATTTCAGATATTGTTCCATTAGTTGATGAAAATAGAGTTATCGCAAAACTTGGACTTAAGCTAGTTAAAGTAACCCAAAATATTGGACTTAAAACTTTATTAAATAGTATTGGTTATAAAAATATAGATTCAACATGTGTATCATTTGGTTTAGCACCAAGAATTAATGCATGTGGTAGAATGGGACATCAAGAAGAAGCATTAAAATTATTTTTAACTGAGGATCCTAATGAGGCTGGAAGAATAGCCAATAAATTAAATGAATATAATAGAGAAAGACAGGAAAAAGAGAAAAAAATATTTACTGAAGCTTTAGAAATGATAAAAAATGATAAAAATGATAAACCATGTATTATTTTAGCAGGTGAAAATTGGCATCATGGTGTAATTGGCATTGTAGCTTCAAAAGTAACCGAAATGTACTTTAAACCAAGTATATTAATTTGCCTTGAAGATGATGAAGGAAAAGGTTCTGGAAGAAGTATTCCAGGATTTGACCTGCATGAAGCATTAAGTAAATGTGATAAATATATTAAAAAGTTTGGTGGACATTCTATGGCAATAGGAATTACTATCAAAAAAGATGAATTTTCAAAATTTAAAGAACAATTTGAAGAATATGCAAGTAGTTGCAATATTGATAAAATTGTTCCAGTTATTCATATTGATGAAGAAGTTTCACTAAGAAATATAAACAAAGAAGTTGTAAAAGAATTATCTTTATTAGAACCATTTGGTGAAGGAAATAAAATGCCATTATTTTTATATAAAAATTTAAAAATTCATTCTATAAGAGCGCTATCAGAAGGAAAACATTTGAAGTTAACATTAAAGGATGATAATTATATGATAGATGCAATAGGATTTAATATGGGTGAACTTGCAAATGAATATTTAATTGGAAATAAAGTTGACATTGTAGGAACACTTGAAATAAATAATTTTAATAATAACGATAATATACAAATAAATTTAAAAGATATTAGAAAATCATATTAGAAATGAGAGGGGGATAATATGTCTAAAGTTAAAGATGTTACAATTGATGATATTATAGTGAAAGTTAAAGAAAAAAATAGACGTGCAGATATTAAAATAATAAAGAGAGCTTATGAATTTGCTAAATTGCATCATGGTGATCAACTAAGAAAATCAGGTGAGCCATATATTATTCATCCAATACAAGTTGCATATATTTTAGCAGATATAGGCCTTGATGAAAGCACAATTTGTGCTGCCCTGCTTCATGATGTTGTAGAAGACACACCTGTAACACATCAAGATATAGAAAAAAATTTTGGCAGTGAAATTGCAGAAATGGTTGAAGGAGTTACAAAGCTTGGAAAACTAAAATATACTTCAATGGAAGAACAACAAGTAGAAAACTATAGAAAAATGTTTTTAGCAATGGGAAAAGATATTAGAGTAATTTTAATTAAACTTGCTGATAGACTTCATAATATGAGAACATTAAAACATCTAAGACCAGAAAGACAAATTGCAATATCTCAAGAAACAATGGACTTATATGCACCACTTGCAAACCGTTTAGGTTTATATTCTGTTAAATGGGAACTTGAAGATTTAGCTTTTAAATATTTATATCCAGAGGAATATCATGAATTAGTTGAAGGAATAAATAAAAAAAGAGAAGAAAGACTTAAATTCATTGAAAAAATTATGGATGAAATTAGAGTACAATTGAAAAAACAAAAAATTGAAGCAGAAGTAACAGGAAGAGCAAAGCACTTATATAGTATTTATAGAAAAATGAGAAGAGATAATAAAACATTAGACCAAATTTACGATTTATTTGCATTAAGAATTTTAGTTAATTCTGTAAAAGACTGTTATGCTGCTTTAGGTGTGGTACATGAACTTTATAATCCGATGCCAGGAAGATTTAAAGATTATATTGCTGTTCCAAAACCTAATATGTATCAATCATTACATACAACACTAATTGGTGAAAAGGGAACACCTTTTGAAGTACAAATTCGTACATGGGATATGCATCGCATTGCTGAATATGGTATTGCTGCGCACTGGGCATATAAAGAGGCTAATAAAGATAAAAAAACTGCAGTTACTGTAAATGAAGATAAGCTTGCTTGGCTTCGTGAAACATTAGAATGGCAAAAAGATATGCAAGATCCACGGAGAGTTTTTAAATACACTTAAAACAGAACTTTTTGAAGATGAAGTATATGTGTTTACACCAAAAGGTCAAATTAAAGTATTACCAAGAGGAAGTACGCCAATTGACTTTGCATATAATATTCATGCTGAAATTGGTCATCATATGGTTGGAGCAAAAATTAATAGTAAAATGATGCCAATTATCACACATTTACATAATGGAGATATTGTAGAAATTATTACGTCAGATCAAGCTAAAGGGCCAAGCAGAGATTGGCTTAAGTTTGTAAAAAGTTCTAGTGCAAAAAATAAAATAAAAGGTTGGTTTAAGAAAAATCAAAGAGAAGAAAATATTGAAAAAGGTAAAGATTCAATTGAGAAAGAAATAAAAAGGTTATCACTTGACCATTCAAAAATATATAAACCTGAATTTATAAATGCAGCTCTTAACAGATATAAATTCAATTCTATCGATGATATGTATGCAAGTGTTGGATTTGGAGCAATATCAGCTGGAAAAATTATTGCTAGAATATTAGAAGAATATAGAAAAGAAAATAATGAAGAAAATTTAGAAGCTAAACTTGAGGAATTATCAAAAGAAAGAGTTATTCATTCAAAACCATCTAGTGTTGGAGTTGTAGTAGAAGGAATCGATAATTGCTTGGTTAGATTATCTAAGTGCTGTAGTCCCGTACCAGGTGATGAAATAGTTGGCTTTATAACAAGAGGTAGAGGAGTGTCAGTTCATAGAAAAGATTGTGTAAATATGAAAGATTTAATTTCACAAGCTGGAAGAATGATTGATGTTTATTGGTATAATGAACAAAAAGCTTCTTATGCAGTAGAAATTGAGATTTTTGCAAATGATAGAAATGGATTACTTGCAGATATTATTAGCCAAATTGGAAATAGTAATTGCAAACTTCTTGCTGTTAATTCAAAAGCTAATAAAGAGAGAATTGCAGTAACTGATGTTACAATTCAGGTTGAAAATTTAGATGAACTTAACAAAATATTAAAAACACTTAGAAGAGTGGATAGTGTTTATGAGGTGAAAAGAAAAAAATAGGAGAGGAAAAAATGATACTAAAGAGAATAAAGGTTCTTACAGAACTTAATGATTATACTAATTGTTATATTGTTCAAGATGAAAAAAGTAAAGAAACTATGGTTATTGATCCAGGTGGAGAAGTTGAAAAAATTGTAGAAATGCTAGATATTATTGAAGCAAAAGTAAAGTACATTTATTTAACTCATTGCCATGCTGATCATGCAGGTGGAGTTAATAAATTAAAAAAAATAAAAGGTGGAAAAGTTTTAATTCATAGATTTGATGCAGAAGGTCTTTCGAATGATGCAATTTGTCTTGGTACATACATAGGGATGGAACCAATTTCTTTAGAAGCTGATTCGAGAATTGATGATAATGATATTATTCATATTGGAAACATCGAGTTTAAAGTTATTCATACGCCAGGACATACTAAAGGTGGGACTTGTTTATATTGCAAAGAGGAGAGTTTATTGTTTTCAGGTGATACTTTGTTTCGTGGAACTTGGGGTAGAACAGATCTCCCTACTGGTAGTTTTGAAGATATTATTAATTCAATTATGAAGAAATTAATGGTTTTGCCTGATGAAACTATCTGCTATCCTGGACATGGTAAGTCTACAAAAATTTTTGAAGAAAAACCTATCTATTTGGAACTTGAAGCACGTAGAGATTAAGCTTTAATTATTTTTATGGTTTGAAAATAAAAAATATAAAGGAAGGATGTGGTTATTGTATGTTAATACAAAAACCTAAAGGAACTAAAGATTTATTGCCAAATGAGTCATACAAATGGCAATATATTGAACAAGTTGTAAAAGATATTTTAGAAAATTATGGCTATAATGAAATTAGAGTGCCTGTTTTTGAACATACAGAACTTTTTCAAAGAGGTGTTGGCGAAACTACTGATGTTGTTCAAAAAGAAATGTATACTTTTGAAGATAAGGGTGGAAGAAGCATTACTTTAAGACCTGAGGGAACTGCAGGAGTTGTAAGATCTTACATTGAAAATGGCATGTCTAGTATGCCGTCACCTGTAAAGCTATGGTATAATATGGCAATGTATAGATACGAAAATGTTCAAAAAGGAAGATTAAGAGAATTCCACCAAATTGGTGCTGAGATGTTTGCATCTGGTTCATATATGGCTGATGTTGAGATGATTTTAATGGCATCTGAAATTTTTAAAAGCTTAAATATTCCAGATATTGAACTTAATATAAATAGTATTGGCTGCCTAGAGTGTAGGAAAAATTATCAAGAAGCTTTGAAAAAATTTATTAAACCAAATCTTGATAAATATTGTGATACTTGTAAAACGAGATTCGATAAAAATCCAATGAGAATTCTAGACTGCAAAGAAAAACAATGCAAGCATTTAAATGAAGGTGCTCCAATCATTTTAGATTATTTATGCGATGAATGTAAAGAACATTTTGAAAATGTTAAAGATTTGCTTACTAAATTAGGAGTTAATTTCGTAGTAGACCCTGGCATTGTAAGAGGATTAGATTATTATACTAAAACTGTTTTTGAATTTATTTCTAAAACAGAAGGTTATACAGTCCTTGCAGGTGGAAGATATGATGGTTTAGTTTCACAATTAGGAGGACAAGATACTAAAGCAATTGGATTTGCTACTGGTATGGAGAGACTTGTAGAAGTTTATGAAAAGTATAATAAAGATAATTTAGTAAAACCAAAAGAGCTATTAGTTTATGTAGCAAATCTAGGTGATAATGCTAATGTGTTTGCAACTAAATTGGTGTATGAACTAAGAAAAAATAATGTATATGCATTAAAGGATATTTCTGGTAGAAGTTTTAAAGCACAATTAAAATATGCAGATAAACAAAATAGTAAATATGTTATTATAATTGGTGATGATGAGATTAATACTAGAAAGGCCAAAATTAAGAATATGGATACTGGAAATGAAGAATTAATTCCATTAGAAATAAATGAAATATTAGAATTTATAAAAAAATAATAAAATATATCATATTTTTCTTGAGCCCTGAATATATATATTTATAAGGACTTGGACAAAGGAGAAAGATATGGTAAATGTAACAGTTGTAAAAGGAAAAGATGTAATAAAATATCTAGTAAGAATAATGGTTGTAATGATTTTGATTTTTATTCTTGCTAGATATTTTTGTAGCTTAAAAGAAACTACTATGGCTACTGAAATAAAAGATAAAGAAGACTCAAGCTATATTTCTTGTTTGGAAGAAACAATTCAAGTAGCTAAACAAATTAAACAACAGGAAAATAAAGAAACAAAAGAAAACAGTAAAATAAATTCTAAAGAACCTGTTAAAGCAATTCTATCTAGAGAATTAGGTTTTATAGATTCTATTACTAAAAATGATGCTACTGTAATAAAATTGGGAAATGAAGAATCAAGTATTACTTTTGAAAATAATGAAAGTAAGGAAAATAGTGAGAATTCACAAGAAATTCAAAAAGCAGAAGAAAATGTGCAAACAGAAGTAGTTAAAAATAATGTACCAAATAAGTATACAAATACATATAATAATGTTCAGATTAAAAATGAAACTGGAATTACTATTACTAATGATATGTTAAATTATGATTTATCAATTAATACTAATAATGTCATGATTTTTCATACACATACCTGTGAAAGTTATACATCTAGTGAAAAAAATAAGTATGATCAATCAAGTACTTTTAGAACAACTGATTTAAATTTTACAGTATCAAAAGTCGGAGATGAACTTACAAATCAGCTTAAATCTTATGGTTATAATGTTATACATGATAAAACCTATCATGATTATCCAGCTTATTCTGGGTCATATGGAAGATCTCTTACTACTGTGCAAAATTTACTCAAAGCAAATTCAAATACAGATGTAATTTTTGATATTCATAGAGATGCTATTGGTGATAGTTCATATGCACCAAAAGTTAAAATTGGAGATGAATATGCAGCTCAACTTATGTTCGTTATTGGAACTAACGAGTCTGGACTATATCATCCAAATTGGATTCAAAATTTAAAATTTGCAATTAAAGTGCAGGAAAAAGCAAATGAGCTTTATCCAGGACTTTTTAAACCAATTGTTGTTAGAAGCTCTAGATATAATCAGCATGTTTCTAAGTGTGCAAGTATTATTGAAGTTGGTGCAACTGGAAATACTTTGGAGGAAGCAAATACTAGTATGAAATATTTAAGCAAGGTGCTTAGTGAAGTACTTAAGTAAAATTAAATAAAAGGATGAAAGGAAATTTGATTATTAGAAAATTTAGACTTTTAAATTTTTCCTATTTTAATCTTGAATTGAGATCACTTTTAATATAGAATTGCATTATATAATATAAAAGTAATGGAGGAATTTAATATGTCTAATTTAAAAGTTGATTTTGAAAACGTTAATTTAAATGAAAGAAAAATTTTGTCTTACGCTAATAAAGTCGAAGAAATACATAATAAATTAAATGAAAACGCTAATAAAAAAGATGAATTTTTAGGATGGTTAGAACTTCCTAATAATTATGATAAAAAAGAGTTCGAAAAAATAAAAAAATGCAGCAAAGAAATTCAAGAAAGCTCTGATATACTTCTTGTAATAGGAATTGGTGGTTCTTATCTTGGAGCTAGAGCTGTTATTGAATCACTTACTAATACTTTTTATAATATGCTAGATAAAAATTCAAGAAAAACTCCTCAAATTTTATATATTGGAAACAATCTAAGTTCTAATTATTTAAACGATTTAGTGGATTTAATTGGAGATAGAGATTTATCTATTAATGTAATTTCTAAATCTGGTACTACAACAGAACCAGCAATTGCTTTCAGATTTTTTAGAGAATTTCTAGAATCTAAGTATGGTATAAAAGAAGCAAGAAAAAGAATTTACGTAACAACAGACAAAAAGAAAGGAGCTTTAAAAGAACTTGCAAAAGAGGAAAAATATACCTGTTTTGTTATTCCAGATAATGTGGGTGGTAGATATTCTGTTTTAACAGCTGTAGGTTTACTACCTATTGCAACTGCTGGTATTGATATAGATTTACTTATGGAAGGTGCAAAATTTGCATGCGATAGGTATGCAGATTCTAATTTGAAATATAATGAATGTTATCGCTATGCAGTTATAAGAAATTTGCTATATAGTAACGAAAAAAATATTGAATTATTAGTTACATATGAACCAAAATTACAATATTTTATAGAATGGTGGAAACAATTATATGGTGAAAGTGAAGGGAAAGATTTTAAAGGAATTTTCCCTTCTGGAGCTATTTTCACAACTGATCTACATTCTTTAGGACAATATATTCAAGAAGGAAGAAGAAACTTATTTGAAACAGTAATAAATATAGAAAAAGTTGATAATGATATTGAAATTAATGCTGATGAAGATAATTTAGATGGATTGAATTATCTTGCAGGAAAAAAACTCTCATTCGTAAACAAAAAAGCAATGCAAGGAACAATAAAGGCACATGTAGATGGTGATGTTCCAAATATCTTAATTACTATAGATGAACTAAATTCTCATACAATTGGACAATTAATTTACTTTTTCGAAAAAGCTTGTGCAGTATCTGGTATGTTACTTGGAGTAAATCCATTTAACCAACCAGGAGTAGAAAAATATAAAACAAATATGTTTAAATTATTAGAAAAACCTGGATATTAAAGAAAAGAGAAGATAAAAAGCCTTAGAGTAGTATAATAAACTAGAGGCTTTTTATTGTTAAAAATAATAAAAAATAGTAGACATTGCTTTTAATTTTACGATATAATGTTTTTGAAAAAATAAAATGTAATATTAGGTGATAGATAATAAACTAATAACTATTCAAATGAATAACAAATATAAAATGGAAAGGACAAATAAACTGTGAAAGTGGTATGTCAAAGAGTAAAAGAGGCAATGGTGAGAGTAAACAATGAAATAGTGGGTTCTATAAATGAAGGTTTACTAATTCTTGTTGGATTTAATAAAGAAGATACTATAAAAAATATAGAAGAAATGAGTAAAAAAATTGTCAATTTAAGAATATTTAATGATGATAGCGGTGTTATGAATTTATCACTATTAGATAAAGATTACTCTATTTTATCAGTATCTCAATTTACACTTTATGCTGATACGAAAAAAGGGAATCGCCCAAGTTACATAAATGCCATGAATGGAGACAATGCAAAACTCCTTTATGAAAAATTCAATGAAGAATTAAAAAAATATACTAAAAAAGTTGAAACTGGAATATTTAGAGCAGATATGAAAGTTTCGTTAATTAATGATGGACCAGTTACAATAATACTAGAAAAATAATTGAATTATAAATTAATATAGTTTATAATAAAAAACAATGAAAAAACAAAGCATTTATATTAAACTATTTTAAATAATATAAAAGGAGAAAAGAATGCCGAAAAAAAGTCAGAGGTATATAGATAAACAAATGAAAAAATACAAAAAAATAAGCGAATCTCAACAAGATTTAATGCCTGCTTTTTATATTGCATATAAAAAAGGTGATTTAGAATTGTTTTCTGAGTTTATTAAAGATAAAAAAGACAAATTTGTAAATGATTCATATGATGCAATTTATGTAGGAAAAGGAGATGAGAAATTTCTAGATAATCCTGAGAAAAAAGCTGAATTAATTGAGTTTTTTAATAAACAAAACATAAATTTAATATGTGAGAAATTTGGAATGGAATTTGGAAATAAGATAATGAAAGCATCTGAAGAAAATAAAATCAAGCCATTTGATACATATCTTATTAGTCAAGTAAAATTTAGTAATTCAAATGAAAATATGTTGAAGATTATGAATTATTTGATTGATCTTAGTTTAGATGAAAACCTAAAGGTTGGAATACATAGAACAGGTGGAAATTGTAGTGGAAAAACAATATTAAAAGATGGCCTAATTTTAACAGGTCATGCATCATCAGGAGTTTTTAAAAAAAGTTATGATGTTAGTGATATAGAAAATAATATTAGTTTTTATGATGAAAATCCTGGATTGTTAATAAGTCAAATTGCTTTGGGAGGTAGTTATAAAAATTATACCCAAAGAGATGCAGACATAATGTTAGTAGCTATTCCAAAAGTAATTTTAAATAATAAAGAAAACAACATTATTTTAGAAAAAAAACCTCAAAATGTTTTAAATCCTGAGTATATAAAAGGATATGTAACTGTTGATGCTAAAAATAATGAAATGAAATCAATTACAGATAATCCATCCTTTTTAAAAGGATATTTAGACAAAGATGAAATAGAAACTATTCAAATGGCTAAGCAAATAGAAAATGAAGAAATAAAAGATAGTATAAAAAATAAAACAGAACAAAAACAGAGCACAGCCAATCAAACAGAAGCTTGGATGACAACATTAGAAAATTATTATAACAATACTCCTAAAGGATTAATAAAAAAAGTAACAGACTATTTAAAAAGAATTGTTAAAAGCCGAGACAAACATAATATAGATAAAATTGATAATAAAGATGAAAACGAAAGAGATTAAATTATGAAAGGGGAACTAACATTATGAGTGAAGCAAAAAATGAAATAACAGGACTGTCTGATAAAGATGTAGAAGAGCAAATACAAAAAGGAAATATAAATAAATTGCCAAAAGATAATTTAAAAACAAATAAACAAATTATTTTTGACAATGTTTTTACACTATTTAATTTATATAATTTTATCATTGCACTATTTTTAATTTATGTAAAAGCATATACAAACGTATTTTTCTTTCTAATTATAACAATTAATGTATTAATAGGAATAGTCCAAGAAATTCATGGTAGGAATTTAGTAAAAAAATTAACTATTTTAAATAAATCTAAGACAACAGTTATTAGAAATGGAAAGGAAATAAAACTAGATACAGACGAAATTGTTTTAGGAGATATTATTATAATAAAACAAGGAGATCAGATTCCGTCTGATTCTTACATTGTAAATGGAGAAATTGAAGTAAATGAAGCATTACTTACCGGGGAAACTGACGTTATTTTTAAACAAAAAAGTGACAAATTACTATCAGGAAGTTATGCGGTAAGTGGAAGATGTTATGCAAAAGTTGAAAAGGTTGGAGCTGATAATTTTGCAAATAAAATTATAGATTCAGCTAAAAAACAAAAAGAAAATAATTCAGAACTAATAAATTCTATGAAAAAAGTTACTAGATTTACAAGCTTTGTAATAATTCCGATTGGAATAATATTATTTGTACAAGCATATATTACAAGACAATCAGACTTTACAACATCTGTTATTGCAACATCTGCCGCATTACTTGGAATGTTACCAAAAGGACTTGTATTATTAATTACAATAGCTTTAGAATCAGGAGTAATTAAATTGTCTAAAAAACAAGTACTAGTACAAGAATTATATAGTATGGAATCATTAGCACATATTGATACAATTTGTTTAGATAAAACAGGAACAATTACGACTGGAAAGATGAAAGTATCTGAAATCAAAATGTATGATGAAAAGATATTACCAAAAGATTTTAACGAAATGATGATAGCTTTTGTAAATGAAATGGAAGACAGTAACAGTACATTTAAAGCATTACAAAATCATTTTAAGGGTAGTACAATTTATGAAAAGGAAGATAATATTTCTTTCTCATCTGAAAGAAAATGGAGTTCTATATCTTTTAAAAATCTTGGCTCGATTGTAGTTGGAGCTCCAGAAAGATTGTTCGAAAAATCAAATGAAGATATACCAGATAGAATAATAGAATTACAAAAGCATGGAAAGAGAGTATTAAGCATTGCATACAGTGATAAAACAATATCAGAACCTGAATTACCAATGCTCAAAATTGTTGCTTCAGTAATATTAGAAGATCCATTAAGAAAAAATGCAAAGGAAATGCTTGGATACTTTAAACTACAAGGTATTGATGTAAAAATAATTTCAGGAGATAATGAACTTACAGTATCTAATATAGCAAAAACAGCAGGTCTTGAAAGCTATGATTCTTATATAGATTTATCAACTATAAAAAATGATGATGAAATAAAAGATTTGGTTAATAAATATAGCATTTTTGCAAGAGTACTACCGCACCAAAAGAGCATTATTGTAAAGGCACTACAAGAAAAAGAACACAAAGTTGCAATGACAGGAGATGGAGTAAACGATGTAATTGCCTTAAAAGAAGCGGATTGCAGTATCACACTTCCAGATGCAACGGATAGTGCAAAACAAGTATCTCAAATAGTATTGCTTAATTCCGATTTTAGTATATTAAAAGATGTATTAATGGAAGGCAGGAGAGTTGTTAATAATATAACAAATGTTGCAAAAATATTCTTTATTAAAACTATATATACAGTGTTATTATCAATATTTTGCTTTTTAACTAATATGGAGTTTCCATTCATACCAATTCAAATAACACTTATTGATTTAGCAATCGAAGCATACACATCATTCTTTATAACTTTTGAAAAGAATGAAAAAAAGATAAAAGGAACATTTTTGAAAACAGCTTTAACAAATGCTCTACCATTTGCTTTGGTAATAATGCTAAATATTGTATTTTTAACTGTTATGGGAACTAGATTTGGAATAGAATATAGTAGTTTAAAAACAATGATGTATTTATTAATTGGTTTTGTAAGTATTCTAGCTGTACAAGAAGTATGTACTCCATTTAATAAAATTCATGCATTTTTATTTAGCACAACAGCTGTTGGATTTTATACTGCGGTATTATTATTTCATAATATTTTAAAAGTGGATTTAATAGATAATAAAGCATTAATTATAACAGGAATTTTAGCTATTATAAGTTATGTATTGATTAATATAAAAAGAGTTATTTATAAAAAAATATTTAATTAAGAATGAAGCTCACACAAAATAACCTCTATTCATACAATATAAAAAAGTATGATTGGAGGTTACTTTTATGGACTATGAAATAATGATGAATGGAAATGTAAAAATTGGTACATATGCTCCAGAATTTGAAGCACAAACGACAATGGGAAATGTTAAGCTTAGCGACTATAAAGGAAAATGGTTAGTTCTATTTTCACATCCACGGAGACTTTACCCCCGTAAAGTCTTAATCTTTGGATGAATATATGAAAACGCTTGATATTGCTAATAAAATTCGGTGCCTAACAAGTTAGCCTAGAATGGAATAAAAATGGCACAAAATCAATCGTGAGGCAATTGATTAGGAAGATTTTTGAATAATGAAAGAAT